>Ga0209591_10002201_pt1 | contig 23637 bp, 20 predicted proteins | sample MAT01_FD_187207 | JGI IMG/M metagenome (GOLD analysis project Ga0209591, IMG submission 187207) | Freshwater microbial communities from Lake Fryxell liftoff mats and glacier meltwater in Antarctica - MAT-01 (SPAdes) (version 2) | ecosystem: Environmental > Aquatic > Freshwater > Ice > Liftoff... | reverse complement strand
AAAGCATCTTTTGCCATGTGGTTAAAATTGACGTAAGGCATTATCGGAAACAGTGTATCCCCGTTTTTACTGATCCCTTGTGTCATAGCCCTAAGTATTTCATCATCAGTCCAGGTACCGATACCCGACTCATTGTCTGGTGTGATATTTTTTCCGTGCATCACACCGGGTATTCCAAATTTCTGATCAAACACTATTCCGCCGCCACCTTCCGTTCCAGGTATTACCGGACCCGAATATTTTTCAAAATCTCTTTTACTGTGGCAGTCCATACAACCGGCAACATTGTTGGCAAAGTATTCCCCTCTTTCTAATACAGTTTTCAGAGAATCTTTACCGTCTGCTGCTTTGGGTTCTGACGAATTGTTGCATGCCGAAAAATTGGCAGCAATAATAATGGCGGAGCATATCACCGCCAGGGCAATAAACTTTTTCATGTTGGTTGGTTTTAAATGGTTCAACAGAAAAGGAAAAAAAGTTTTGGGAAAGAGCCAACAAAATGTTGGAGAACCCTGTTAGCAGTGAAAATCATTTATTTAAGCACATAACCAACACTGAAAGTCAAAGGCACCTTCACCCCGTTATTCTGCGAAAAGATATTTCCGTTGGAGAAGTGGGCAATACGAAGCCCTGCATTGAGATTCTTTTTTTTGCCGGCAAACATTCCTATGCCCATCGCATCATAAAAAGTAAATTTCTTACCGGTTGTTTCATTATCTATTAATGTTTTTGAAATGTAGGTTGGTCCTGCCACAGTGTATTCAAAAAATAAATCCGTTTTGGGAGAACGGAATGCCGTGAACCTTAAAACCGGGTATAACGATACGGTGAGAAATTTATCATTGTTGTTCCTGCTTCTCCAATAGCCCACGCCTGCACCCCAGTCCAATGAAAATACTCTTCTGGCATGAAATATATTTCGCTGATAGTTTACAGAAAAGCCTTGTTTTAAATGGGCCGCACCACCCCAGAACAAAGGCAATGTTTTTGAAAACAAATCATTAACCCCGTAATGAAAAGCATTGGTAGTATAGCTTAGCTGTAAAATATGCTTCGCAAAATAGTAACCGCTTTTAATATTACTGGCTACTTTTTCTTTGGAGAGTTCTTTCAGGTGATAATTAAATCCTGCTGAATAAAAAGTAGTGGCTGGTTGTTTATTTTTTGTATTGGCCGGCGACCAGGTAGTGCTAAGGAGCAAATCCCATTTTCTATTAAGATGATACTTCAACGCACCGCCAAATAAACCAGTAGCAAATACTGCATCTTTAACCACATCCACATAGTTAATATCAAAACCCTTCCTTGTTATAACACCAAGTCCTGCTTCTGCAAACAAGGAGAATTTTTTTGCAATGGGTAGTTGCCCCGCTAATGTAAGCCCTCCCACATTCATCCACACAGAATTGCTGGTAATGTTGCCATTGATATTTTTATAAATAACCCAATCTACAGGACGCATATAAGTGATCTGTGCCGACAGGTATTTATTGAACTGGTAACCGAACAACGTAATGCGGGGTGCAATATGTGGAACCGTTACAGATTGCACAGTAAAGCCTGGCTCAAGTTGTGATGAAGAAAACGGGTAGTTGATATAACCCATACTCAAACCGAAGTACGCATTTTTTAATCCCCACGGATATTGAATTCTTTTTTCGCCGGGTTGTGCCGCAGCAAAAAAATTAATTAATAAAAAAAATCCCGCCATCAACCCACTCCTGAAATTTATCCGCTGCATTACTGCTGTTTGTAATTAAAGTAATTGTTTCACCCGGTAGCTACCAGGTTCTGATTTATCATCTATCACTACCAACCGGGCATTGAACCCTTTCTCAATTCTTCCCATTTCTTTTAACCCTAATAGCCTTGCCGGATACAGACTGCACATACGTAATGCTTCGCCCAATTCTATTTTTCCAAAGTTAACCAGGTTTTGTACGGCTTGCACCATCGTTAATGCAGAGCCGCTGAGAATATTTGCTGCTTCGTATTTATCTCCCACCTTTATATGCGGGTAGTCTCCTTCTGTAGTATCCGTTACTGCATCGGTAATAACAAATAATCTTTCCTTCATAACCTGCTTTGCAATGCGTATGGCTGCATAGTCAACATGATGGCCGTCGGGAATAATGCTGGCCATTACTGTTGCATCATCCATAGCTGCACCTGCCAGTCCCGGTTGCCGGTGTTGCAAAGGGCTCATCGCATTATACAAATGAGTAACGGAGGTAATGCCACTGGCAAAACCTTTTTTTGCTTCAACATAGGTGGCGTTACTATGTCCTGCTGAAATAACGATGTTGTGCGAAAGAATTAAATCAATTACTTCTTTACTACACAGTTCCGGCGCAAGGGTTATCATCCGGATAACTCCTTTTCCATAGTTTAATAATTCTTCTGCTTCTTGTATTGTTGGCGGATGAATCAACGATTCAATATGTGCTCCTCTTTTAATGGGATTGATCCACGGGCCTTCCAGGTGAATACCTAAAATTCCTTCACCGCCTTTACTCCAGTAATCTTTTATGGCATCAATGCTTTTATAGAAAACTTGCTTTGTGTTTGTTGCCACTGTTGGCATGCAAAAAGCAGCTCCGCCTTTTTCACCATATTCTTTGAGTTTATATAATGAATCTGCTTCGGGATAAACAGACAGTAGTTTTCCATAAGCACCATATATCTGCAAATCAATAAAGGCCGGGGCGATAAAACAATTATCAAACTGTTGTATTGTAAATGAGGAGGGTAAAAATTGTACCGGAACAATTTCTCTGACTATACCTTTCTCAGTAACTACTGCATGATGGCTGATCCAGTTTTCGCCGGTAAAAATTTTATCTGCAATATATGCTTTGGAGTTTGTTTTCATTTTCCCGGGAAAAGATAATGATATAATATACAGAAAGATATATAGAATTCTCTTTCTAAGCCACATTCAATTAAAATTACAATTGATTCTCATTTCATTATTTATCTGAAAATGGTATTTATACAACCATTTGCAACAGATAAACCTCTTGATTGTTGTATATTTATCTCTCAACTAAAAGAATATTGCAATGTGGTTTTTTTCTTTCCAGAAAAGACAGTCCCTGTTTATACTGTTTGCATTTCATTGTTTACAGGGTTCCCCACTAATAGCCCAGTCAAAGGAACAAACCCTTCACAATCTGAACAGTCTCCTGGTCAATGTAGTCATGGATGATTTGTATCCCCCTCCTATTGCCGCCCGTATTTATACTTATCCAAATATTGCTTTTTATGAATGTATCCGGTATGAAAAAAATGAAATGTCCGCCTTATCCGGAAAACTGAATGGCCTTGCCAATATCTCAAAATCAAAAAATTCAAACACTGATTATTTTCTGGCGGCTGTGGTTGCCTATGCACAGGTTGCTAAAAGCCTGGTCGGTTCAGAATATAAAATAGAAGACTGGAAAACGGCATTCCTTGATTCTGTTCAGAAAAAAAAAGATGCTTCGGTATATACAAATTCAATTGGATATGGCCAGCAGGTAGCTAATGCAATTATTGACTGGCTGAAAAAAGATAATTACAATGAATCAAGAGGATTAATGCGCCACGTAACAAAAACCAGCAAAGGAAACTGGCAACCCACTCCTATTGATTTTGCACAGGGATTAGAACCGCATTGGGGAACACTTCGCCCTATGACATTTAAATCAGGCTCACATTTTTCTCCAAAAGAAAAACTAAGATATGATATGTCGAAGGGTTCTGTTTTTTATAAAAATGTATTGGAAGTATACAATATTGTAAAAAATCTGGACAGCTCAAAAAGAGCCATTGCATGGTATTGGGATGACAACCCCAATGTTTCAATTGAAGACGGCCACTTCAATCATTTTGTTCACAAGATTTCTCCCGGTGGACACTGGATAATGATCACCCGGCAGGCTTGTATAGAAAAAAATATTTCAATCGCCAAAGCATCGCAGGCTTATACACTTGCTTCCATTGCTTTGTTTGATGGGTTTATTTCCTGCTGGGATGAGAAATATAAAACTGACCTTATTCGGCCAGTTACCATCATTAACCGGCATATAGATGAAAAATGGGAGCCATTGATTCAGACTCCTCCTTTTCCTGAATTCACCAGCGGTCATGCTGTAATTTCTAATGCTGCTGCGCAGGTATTAACGGGTTTGCTGGGCGATAATTATTCATTTACTGATAATACAGAAATACCATTTGGCATTCAGCCGAGAAGGTTTCAGTCTTTTTTAAAAGCGGCGGAAGAAACAACCTGGAGCCGGGTGTATGGAGGCATTCACTATCCCGAAACAGCAAGGGTTAGCATCAAACAGGGGCAAGCTATCGGCAGACATGTTATAAAATCACTGGTATCTGTAAAAAAATAAAACTGATGAAAATAAATATACCCTGCTTATTGTTCATATATATCTGCATACATAGTTGGTTGCCGTTATTCTCACAACCGGTTTCAGGTAAAAAATTATTTACAACGTTACCCTCTTCCTACACAGGAGTAAATTTTCGGAACGATATCTATGAAGATGCCAGTTTGTTTTATTATACTTATGAATATTTATATATCGGATCCGGTGTTTCAGTTGGAGATATAAATAATGACGGCCTTCCGGATATTTATTTTGCTTCCACAACCGGCTTTAATAAACTCTATCTCAATCTTGGCAATCTTAAATTCAGAGATATTTCTGAAACCGCCGGCATCGGTGGAGAACTCGGTATAAAAACGGGTGTGAATATGATTGACATCAATGGTGATGGCTGGCTGGATATTGTGGCTTCCAAATCTGGCCCCTTTGATACTGCCTATCGTAGAAAAATAATTTATATCAACAACCACAACCTGACTTTTACCAATAAAGCAAAAGAGTACGGACTTGATGATGCCAGCCATACCACACAAACCTATTTTCTTGATTTTGACAATGATGGCGATATGGATGCTTTTCTTATTAATCATCCGCCAGAATTCAAATCTAACATGGTAGTGAATGTAAAAATGGAAAAGGGGCAACTGGTATTGATTGAGGACACCGCTACACAATACATAAGCCATCGCCTGTATGAAAACAGGAATGGACATTTTGTTGATATCAGCAAAACCGCAGGTGTATTAAGCCATGCCTATGGTTTAAGTGTTTCCATTGCTGATTTTAATAAAGATGGGTGGCCGGATATATATGTGGCCAATGATTTTAAAAAACCGGATTATCTTTATATCAATAATCATAACGGTACTTTCACCGAAAAACTCTCATTATATTTTCAGCATACCTCTCTCTCCTCAATGGGTTCTGATATCAATGACCTGAATAATGATGGCCTCGAAGACCTTTTTGTAGCAGACATGGCCATTGAAGACCCTGTACGGCAAAAACAATTATATGTACCAATCCAAAATTATGACAAATTTCAACTGATGCAGCGGTTCGGACTTTTTTACCAATATCCGCACAATGTATTGCAACTTAATAATGGCAACGGCAAGTACAGTGAAGTGGCCTACCATGCCGGTGTGGCAGAAACCGACTGGACCTGGGCACCGCTGATCGCAGATTACGACAATGATGGATGGAAAGATATTTATATTACCAATGGGTTAAAACGGGATATTTCCGACTGGGACTACCGGGAATTCTATATGGACTCCATCCGTAAAGTTATGAATGCCGGGCAATCAGTTAACCTGTCGGAATGGTTTAAAAATATTCCTTCCGTACGTATCCAGAATTATTTCTATCATAATAACGGTTCACTCCGGTTTGATAATTACTCAACAGAATGGACAGATGCACCGCCTTCTTTTTCAAATGGCGCAGCCTATGCTGACCTTGATAATGATGGCGACCTCGATATCGTTGTAAATAACATTGATGATGAAGCTTTTATTTTAAAAAATAATCTGAATGAAACTCATCCGTCACAATTCATCCGCTTTCGTTTTTTCAGAACAAAAGAAATGAAACAGGAAGTGTATGGCACTATTGTAAAACTGTACGACGATAAAGGTAATATTCAATTACAACGGTATGACCCGCAACGTGGCTATATGTCAACCGGCGAGCACTTTTTGCATTTTGGTACTGGAAAAGAAAAAACTATTGCAAGAATAGAAATTACTTTCCCTTCCGGCAAAGAGATTGTAATGAATAATGTTGCCACGGGTCAGGTGCTTACACTATTTGAGGAAGATGCTGTTTTGCCTGTTCCATCAGCAGAAAAAAAACAGTACTTATTTGCAGAAGTTACAAACAATAAAAATTTTAATTACACTCATAAAGAAGGAGAGTATATTGATTTTAAACGGGAGCCATTGATTCCTTATAAGTGCAGCCGTAAAGGTCCTTATTATGCTAAGGCAGATGTGAATGGAGATGGTAAAGAAGATATTTATATCAGCGGCACTTCTGGCAACGAAGGCACATTGATGTTGCAGCAGGCGAATGGTAGTTTTTCAAAAAAAATACAAGCTGGATTTACAAAAGATAAAGCTTTTGAGGATGGGGCTGCTGTTTTCTTTGATGCCGATGGTGATAAGGATATGGATCTGTATGTAGTAAGTGGCGGTGCAGAATTCCCTGCTGGCAATGCATTATACCAGGACAGATTATATCTCAATGATGGTAAAGGAACTTTTATCCGCTCACTTACAGCCCTGCCAAAAGCAATGAACAACGGCTCTCATGTAATTGCAGAAGATATGGATGGCGATGGAGACCTTGATCTTTTTGTCGGAGGTGCCGTTACTCCCGGTAAATTTCCTAAACATGATAAGAATATGCTTTTGCAGAATAACAAAGGTGCTTTTAAAGATGTAACTGATCTGCTTGCACCCGAATTAAAATATTCCGGCATAGTAAATTATGCTGCCTGGGCCGATATGGATGGCGATGCCAAAAATGAATTGCTGCTGGCAGGAGAGTGGATGCCTGTTATGATCTATAAATGGAATAACGGCAAACTGGTACAAACTGATGCTGTAGTTTCCATTCAGGATAAGAACAATAAAACAACCAGCACCGGACTAAGTAATATTTCCGGCTGGTGGAATACCATTAAAGCAGTGGACATAGATAATGATGGCGACATGGATATAGTAGCCGGTAACCGTGGTACTAATTCAAGGGTATATGCCGGGCTGGATGAGCCCTGCACCATTTATGCAAAAGATTTTGATAAGAACGGAAGTTATGATGCTGTACTCGGGTATTATATACAGGGGAAATGTTACCCCATGTACCACCGTGACCAGTTGATAGACCAGATGCCTATGATGCGGAAAAAGTTTTACCGCTACCGTTTATACTCCGGCACCACGATGGATAAATTATTTTCAGAAGAACAACAACAAGGAATGGATATTTATAAAACTTCTTGCTTTCAATCGGGTGTATTTATCAATAATGGTAATAACAACTACCGGTTTGAAGCTTTTCCGGAACTGGCACAGCTCTCCACTATCAATGATATGCTGATTGATGATTTTGATAAAGATGGCTATAAAGACATTATCATCGGAGGTAATTGTTTTGATGGAGATGTGGGTACGGGTAATTATGATGCCATGGCTTCTTTATTTTTAAAAGGTGATGGAAAAGGCAAATTCATTGCAAATCTTGAATCGGGTGTGCATACAACTGGCGAAGTAAGAAGAATCATTCCGTTGAATAATGGTTCATTTATATTCCTTAGAAATAATTTATCAGCACAAACCTTTTCAATTAAATAAATTAACGACTGCCTTGTTTTCTCTTTTCAATTTTGCGTTTCGCCAGTGGCCGTAAAACAATTTCACCGGCAGAGGTAAACATTGTTTTCCATACCAGGTTGAAAAACGAACGGGTTGGGTCCCTTTGTACAACAATCCCGCTAGCCTTTCTTTCTTCCTCGTCTTTCATCGGATTTTCCTTATAAATCAACATCCTGTTTGCCAAAAAAGACATAAACCCTTTTTTATTCAATGACTTATCAGCTCCTACTTTGTTTATTAATATATCCATTTCCGCATACTTCATGGAAAGTGTACCTGTACCTGCTTTTTCATTTCCGGTAATCGTATAGTCCAGCCGTTGCATATTGAACGATTGCATATCTACCGCTGTCATTGCCGTAAAAAGAGGTTGTAATTGAGGTGCATTCAGGTTAGTTATCGTTGCCTTTACAGCAAATCCACCACTTGGATCGTTAAGTTTAAAACGAAAAACAGTGTTGAGTTTTCCTGTTTGCATAAGAGTACCGCGGATATCAGCAATACATTCAGGATTGCGTTGTATTATCAAAGGGTCGTTGGTGATGTTGTCAATAGTTCCGCTTATAGATGGAAAAATTAATTTGCCCGTCATGTTCGTTACATTATTTGTTTCAGTATATGTAACAGATGCATCCGTTGCTTTTAATTTATTCACCTGTATTAAAAAATCGGCTTTTTGTAAAAGCTGGTGAGGATATTTTCCTTTTTTGCTGTATGGATTAGGCTTTGCATTTCTATCCATGTGTATAGAAATGGTGGGAGATGCAAGTTCAACCATATTTGCCTGTAACCTGTTATGCGTTATCCATTGTGCCAATACAAAATTTTTTACCCTGATCAACGGTACATTTAGTTTATATATCTCATGCTGGTAGCCAAAATGTTTGATGAATTGCTTATTACTGACAGCGGGTAAAAAAGCAAACTCTTTAATCTGCATTAATTGGTCGGCGGATACATACGAAACTTCACTGACCTGCATATTATATAATCCGTCTGTTGTTTTCAATTTTATGTCAGTAGCATTGAAAGAAATGTTTTTTGCAAACAATAAGCGGCTACTGTCATAAGTTGAAGCACTGTCAACCTTTACCCCGGATATAAGAATATTGCTCTTTTCAATTTGCCAGCGAAATGCTTTGGCACTGTCCACATTCCGGTAATTAATTTTCAGGTCGGCACAATATATATTACCAATTTCTATAGACCGTATGCGGGGCTGTATGAGTTTCCATAGTGGCTGGCCATTATCCACTTTATCTTTATTATTTCTGAAATGCCGGGCCAGTTGTACATCAGCCGAATCAAATACTATTTCCCGGATATTAATTTTACGTGCAAAAATCAATGACCTTATTCCTATTCCATTCAAGTTTCCTTTCCGCAATATTAGTTCACTGGTGATGGCGGGAAGTATTTTTGCCTCACTCATCCGCTTATAAACGGCGCTGTCAATAGTAATCCGCAGGTCTGCAAACCGGGCAGAGGCTCCCCAAAAACTGAGGTCAAATTTCCCCATTTCAAATTTGTAAAGACTGTCAGAGCCGTTTACAATTACTTCTGCAAGCCTTTTTTTGACTATCGGTGGAAGGTAGCGGGTAATAAATATATGAAAGGCGACAGCGGTAATTACACTGAATATCAACAAGCCAATCAGTATTTTTTTACCTGCGGACATTTTTTTATGTGTCCGGGTCATTTTTTTTCGTTTATTAACTTGTTATAATACTGTGCCAAACAGAGTTCTATTTGCAGAATTACCGGGTGGCAATATTTAATCTGCAATAAAACGGTAGCCCACTCCTTTAATAGTGAGTATTTCAAGCGAAGGGTCGTCTTTTAAATAGCTTCGGAGTTTTGTAATATATACATCAAGATTTCGGCTGTTAAAAAAAGAATCATTGCCCCAAAGTAAATTCAGAATGTCTTTGCGGTCAATAATTTTGTCTCTGTTCTCGTATAACAATTTCAACAATTCACTTTCCCTGAAAGAAAGCTTACGTTCTTCTTTACCATTCGTAAGCAGTTGGCGGTTTAATTGAAAATTAAACTTCCCCATGCTGGCATTACCGCCAGTTATTTTTTGCGACCCTTCCTGTTTATTTTTTAGCAGGTGTTGAATGCGGACAATCAGTTCTTCCATACTAAATGGCTTACGGATATAATCATTGCCTCCCAGCGAAAATCCTTTTACCACATCTTCTGTCTGCGTTTTCGCCGTCAGGAAAATAATAGGCACTTCTTTATCCAGTTCCCGTATTTCATCGGCGATGGTAAAACCATCTTTATTCGGCAGCATAATATCGAGTACACAGATATTGGGCTTTACTTTTTTGAAAAGCTCTGTTGCTTTTGCTCCATCACTTTCCATGATGACTTCAAAGTCTCGGCTTTCCAAGCTTTCTTTTACAATTTTGCCGAGGAATAATTCATCTTCTACGTAAAAGACTTTTGTTTTGCTCATTTTTTATTTTACCGCAGAGAACAGGAGGTAAAGGAGATTTCGCAGAGGATCTCTGCGCAAACTCTGTGTTCTTACTTCTCTGCGGTTATTTTTTTGGGTAATGTAATAATAAATTTTGTACCGATGCCGGGCTGGCTTTCAATAGCAATCGTTCCATTATATTTTTGTATCACCTGCGCCACATAGCTTAATCCTAATCCATACCCTTTTGCATTATGTGTATCACCATGTGGTATACGGAAAAATTTATCAAACATTTTGTCTTTATATTCTTGGAGAATACCGATTACATTATCCGTTAAATTTAAAACAACCTTATCGTCATTTTCCCGCATATCAATTTTTATTACCGGCTCTTCTTTGCTGTACTTAACCGCATTATCCACCATGTTAAAGACCACACTCAGTAAATGCAATCTGTCCCCCTGCAATGTTAAATCACCTTCATCGGTAATAGCCACTCTTGCAGGATTTTTCTCCAGTTGAAGCCTTAATGAATCTACTACTTCATTCACCAGACGGGTGAAACAAAAACAATTTTGGGACAGCCTTGCATGAAAGCGACTTCCAACAGGATTAGTACAATGATGAACATGGAAAATGGTAAAATGGAACGCAAAGAAATACAGGATACTTCGAATATTGTAGCATGGTTCACTTCCTCTATCCCCGTATCGGCCGGACCGGCAGAATACCAGGGTCAGCTGCCGGGATTAATTCTGGAGATGGATATTAAAGATGGTACACAAATCTTTAAGGCGACAGCTATTTCTGAAAAGGCTGATCTTGCTATCATAAAAGAACCGACTGGCAAAAAACGTTACACGGCAGAAGAGTTTAAAAAAGAAAGAGAGAAAATGATGAAAGAGATGGAGCAAAACAAAGAGGGTGGACAAAGAGTAATAAGAATGAACTAAGAAGCCAAATTGGTAATATAAAAAAAATGGTGCCGGTGCAGCGGGATTTTTTTATTGCAATGCGTCCGGCAATTTTTATCTTTAGACAATATGATACAAAAAGAATTTACCAACAAGGTTGTTGATATTGTCAAAACAGATTACAACGTAATTGGCCTTGCTGTTGCAGGTTCATGGATAACTGATGAGTTGGATGAATATTCTGACCTTGATCTGATTCTTATTACCAAAAAACATTTGGTCTCGATAAAAGCGACGTGGTGATGGAAGATATTCCGCTGGTCTATCATCCGGCGCACCATGTTGAATTGGCAAGAGTAAACAATTAAACTACATTAGATATATGAACCGGCTGCTTCTCCTTTTTGTACTGTCCCTTATTTCTGTTGTTGCTGCAGGGCAAGACAGCACTACGAAGAATACCTTTTCTATTGCTGGTTATGCGGAAGTTTATTATCAATATGATTTCAATAAACCCTCCGATGGCAACCGGCCTGCATTTATTTACAATCATAACCGGCATAATGAGTTTAATATGAACCTGGGATTTGTAAAAGCAGCTTATGCAACGCCAGGAGTAAGGGCAAATATTGCATTAGCAGCAGGTACATATATGAATGCGAATTATGCAGCGGAACCTGGAGTAATAAAAAATATTTATGAAGCCAATGTTGGTATAAAATTTAGCAAAAAGAAAAACCTTTGGTTAGATGCCGGTATTATGCCTTCGCATATTGGTTTTGAAAGTGCTGTAAGTAAAGATTGCCGGACACTAACAAGAAGTATGCTGGCCGAAAGCAGCCCTTACTTTGAAGCCGGCGCAAAACTTACGTATATAACAGACAATGGCAAATGGACTATAAGCGGTATGGCTCTCAGCGGGTGGCAACGTATTACAAGATTGAGTGGTAATTCACTGATGAGCTGGGGTACACAACTGCAATTCAAGCCGTCTGATAAAGTTTTATTGAATTACAGCACATTTATCGGCACTGATAAACCCGATAGTGCAAGGCTGTCGAGGTTCTTTCATAATATCTATGGCCTTTTTACACTCAGCAATAAAATTGAAATGACTCTGGGTTTTGATATTGGAACAGAAGAGAAGACTCCCAATGCAAACAAAAAAAATACATGGTATGCACCGGTTTGCATTTTAAAATATAGTATTAATAACAAATGGGCTATCGCCGGAAGAGCAGAACATTATAATGACAGGGATGGAGTTATCATTTCTACTGGTACACCGAACGGTTTTCAAACAACGGGTGGTTCTATAAACATTGATTATATTCCTGTAAAAAATGTATTGGTACGGTTGGAAGGAAGAAGCCTTAGAAGCAGGGATAATATTTTTATTAGGCAGAGCAGTGTGACAAAAAGTAGCAACTCCATTACTTCTTCTCTTGCGGTTAGTTTCTAATCGTTTATACTACAAACCTTGTTGTTTTATTTTCGCTGAGAATCAATTAAATTTGAAACAAAGGATTGCATTGCCGCAATTCCTAACGGCTATTTTACAGAGAAACTACATCATAAAGAAACTTGAAATTTTAATGATTGGCAATTGTAGACTTTTTGGTTAATAGGTCAAATCAAATTTCTGGGTTACCTGAACCATCACAAAAACAACAAAAAATAATTCTTGAAGAAATTCTTAAAGACAGGGAAGGTTTTTGGAATTCAGACGCAGGCAAAGCAATCTATAATGACAAGTTTAACCTCGACAAGAAAAAAAACAGCCATTAACATTGATTTTGAAAAATTATTACATCTAAAATGGATAATACAAGAGTATTTAAAATGTCGTTTGCTGGTGTCTATCCGCATTATATTCAAAAAGCAGATAAAAAGGGCAGTACAAAGAAGTAGATATCTTCATTTGCTGGCTGACAGGATATAATCAACAAACCTTACAACAACAAATCGACAAGAAGACTTATTTTCAAACCTTTTTCGCCGAGGCGCCGCTACTTAATCCAAATGCTTCAAAAATTACAGGCGTAATTTGCGGGTATCAGGTGGAAGAGATAGAAGACAAACCCATGCAAAAGATTCGATATTCAGATAAGTTGGTTGATGAATTGGCAAAAGGAAAGACAATGGAGAAGATTTTAAAGAAGTAAGGAGTATCAGTTTTAAGGTGAAAAAACAAAGGAATTTATCCGCAAGTTTATTATATCACTGGCGGAGTTTAGTGGTCGGTTGAAATAATAGCAAGCTTTCTTACTTTTAAATTATAAAACAGTTCTGCATGCTGCACTACTTAAACAAACCTTACCCGTTTATTTCTTCCGGCTTTGCTGCAAAACTATATAAGGCTATTGCAACGGGTTTGTTTGTAATGCTGTTTCTGTGGCTTTTTGATACTCAACAACCACCTTCTAAGAAGGTGGGTTGAAATACATCGGGCAAAGCCCTCTTTAAGACCCTGATGGCGGAGAAAACAAGTCGAAATCCCGTGTCTGGGTTTCTTCTTTTTTATCTTCTACTTCTTGATATTTAACGTATCCCCTTATTATTTCTTCATCAACTCCTACTGTTGTAACAAAATAACCTCTTGACCAAAAATGATTTCCCCAATATGGTTTCTGCTTCAATTTAGGATACGTTTTAAATACTTTTATTGCCAACTTACCTTTCAATGTTCCCAGCAACTCAGATACAGAAACTTTTGGAGGAATTGAACAAACTATGTGAACATGGTCTATTTGAACATTTAGCTCAATAACTTCAACTCCTTTCCATTCACAAAGCATTCGAATATCATTCTCTACTAAAACTTTTACCTCTCCAAACAATACTCTAAATCTATATTTCGGCGTCCACACAATATGATAGTCGCATTTGTAAACAACATGTGAAAGCTTTTTATATTTACCAGCCATAACGAACAGTAAGACCCTAAAGATAAGGCATAGCCATCAGGACATTACCACCGCCAAAGGCGGTGGTTTTTTAAGGAAAAATCAAAAGAGAAAAGAACAGTGGTGAATTTTTTCTTTTCGTCAGTGGCTTCATACTTTCCCTTCAGGTGAAAATTTTTTATGGTGCCAATATCAACAGAAAGATTGTTGAGCTGATTGTAGAGTGCTTTGAATTTTTGCTTTGCTTTTTCAAAATCATCGGTGGTCAGCATCAATGCCTGCCAGCTACATATTTCTTTTTTTTGCAGAGTAGCGGGTAACAATAGCTTCCTCCGCACCATTTACAGCAAAATTGCATTGATAGTCGGTTGCCTGTGTATTTTCAACCAGCATTTCTCCCATCAGGTTGATAAAGCGGTTGGGATAATCTTCAATCACTTTTTTTACATCACTCCCAACTCCGCCGCTGATGACAGGAAGCCTTAGCTGTGCATTGGAAGAATGAAAAAGAAAAGCCATAATGGTAATCAGCACAAGTGATTTTACTGATTTTAACATCTGCATTCGATTTATTGGGTTAATGATATACCCAAATATTATTAAAATTAAATTTTATTGCATACTTTTAAGTGTAACTTATTCGTTAACCCTTATTAAAATATCCAATATGAAGAAAAGAACACTCACTCATCACTACGAATCAGCAAAGATTTATCGTCATTATTACAGACCGTCTTTTAATTTTATACGTTTGTTGAAGTCAGTTTTGTCCGTTTTTATTTCCGGCTCGTCACCGGCGGCCAGCACTTATCGCAGCAGAAAATAAGTTGAGCTTCATCCCTTGAATTAGTTTACTACCCCTTAACATACCGCTACGCTATTAAACCAGCGTAGTACAAAAAACGTCCTACCTGTTATGGTGGGACGTTTTTTTTATTCATGCTCAAAAGTATAGCTGCTTGTTACCAAAGTAGAATTGTTTACCAAAACAATTCCCTTTATCATTAATACATTCTTACATCTCTCATTTCTCTCTGCATCTGCCTTGGCATACCTGGCATACCATTGCCACCATTACCTCCGCCCATTCTTTGCAGGTTAAACATAAAGCTCAGCATAAAGTATCTTTTCAATACCATACTTCGGGTATCCTGAAAGTAGTTATCGCTGGTGGAGCGTACAATACTTTGGTTTTGATTGAGGATATCATTTACTGAGAATTTAAGCTCTCCGTTTTTCTTTTTAAATAACTGCTTACTGAAGCTGGCATTCCAAAGTGGTATGCTTTGATTAAATCCTTCTCCCAGGCCTGTGTTAATTAAATAACTGAAGTTGGTAGAAAGGATGAAATTATCAGGGAATGTATACGAAACATCACCAGAATAGGTTTGAGTGAAATAATCTATATCTGGCTGTTGCGGGTTCGAATAAGAAAGGGTGGTATAGGATACATTGGCTTTTACACCAAAGTCAATTTTTTCCTTATTTATATTAACACCAAGACCCTGTGTTACAGCAAATGTTTTGGCAGTAAATTTAACCTGTCTTAACAAGCTCACATCCCGGCTTATGTTCAGGTTGTTGGTAAAATTGATACTGGAGCCTTTCAGTTTGGGATTCTTAAATGGAATGCCAAGCGTTACAAAAGATCTTGCGCTGTAAAAACCATTTACATTAGCATACCTTGTTATTTGTATCGGCCCCTGTACACTTATGTCATTTACGATTTTATTCTGCGTAGTGCTAAAACTAAAATTGGCCGCAACAAATTTGAAAGTAAGGATATTAAAAGAGTTAAACCCGATATTAAAATTATTATTGAATTCCTGATTCAAATTCGGGTTACCAATTTTTTGATTCAAGGTATCGGTTACATCAGGCACATTCTGCAATTGAGAAATGCTGGGTTGATTAGTTCTTCCGTTATAACTGATACGGAGATTCTTGCTTCGGCTTGGCGTCCAGTTGAAATTAGCCGTTGGAAAAAGGTTGGTGTAAGAATTCCTGTTTATAGAATCCTTTCCGGTAAACGCCTGGTAGCTTTTACTTTCTAATGTAGACGCCTGCACACCCATTCCAAGCTGATAGTTATATTTCTTATTCTGTACCCGGAAATTTGCGCCAATCCGATGTGCCAAAAAGGTATTGCTGAAGTCATTGGTAAGACGCAGGTTGGGCACATCATATTTACCAGATCCAAGATTATAGTTATTTACCTCTCTATCTGAAGTGCTCAAATTATTGGTATAAGCATAGTTCAATTCCAATAATTTATTAAGACCAAATGGCTCTGTATAAGAAGTGCTGATAATATTATTATTCGTTGTTGTCTTCTGGTTGCTTACCTGGTTTTGAAGAAGCGATCTGAAAATTGTTCCGTTGGTCCGGTAAAACTCGTTATCAGAATTGGTGAGGCCATCGCTTTTGCTATTGGCAATGGTATTGTTCCAGCCAAATGTAAATGTGCGTCCTGTTTTACTAAATTTGTGGCGAAACAAAATATTATTCCCCATATTAAACCCATTTCTTTCATTGGTATTGGTATTTACACCAGTAACTGCCAGAAACGCTGCGGATGGGCTTTTTGAATTAGTGAAAGAAGTATCCCTGCTGAAATTTTCTGAATGTTGTAAGGTAAAAGACGGGGTATATAAGATAGAGTTCGCAGAATCTATCTGGTATTCAAACCGCAGGTTAAACCGATGGTTTTCATTTTTATTAGTCGATTCCGACTGCTTGTCGAGTGTAACAACCGAATCGTCATATGTCGTTTGCCGAAGGATACTTTGTTCCTGCCTTGTATCAGATTGAGATAAAAAATAGCTGCCGGTTATTTTTATTTTAGGTCCCCACTCATCTGTATAGTTCAACCCTGCAGAAAGAGATTTAATAAGACCGGTGGCGCCTCCACCGCTTGTGCCTCCAAATCCACCACCACCACGGCCGCCAGCCATTTGCATACCGCCGCCGCCGCCGCCAAATCCACTAAAGCCACCCATGGCACTAATAATATCTGAAAAAGAAAATCCCTGCTTATTAATATTATTGGCATTAAAAAGAAGCGAAATCCTTTTGTTGCCATTAAACTTGTTTATACTCAGGTTAGTTTCATACCGGCCATTGTCGCCAATGCCTAATAAAGCTTTTCCAAAATATCCTTTATTGCGGTCTTTCTTCAGCTTAATGTTAATTGTCTTACTGCGGCTACCATCATCTATCTTGGTAAATTTTGCCTGGTCACTCATATCATCAAAAACCTGCACACTTTCTATCATATCTGCTGTCAGGTTTTTAGTTGCTAATTTGGGATCGTTTCCAAAAAACTCTTTCCCATCCACCAATACTTTCTGCACTGTTTCTCCCTGTGATTTTATATTTCCATCCTTATCTACTTCCACTCCGGGTAGTTTTTTCAAAAGGTCTTCTGCTGTTGCATTTGGTAACGTTTTAAAACCACTCGCATTAAACTGTATGGTATCGTTCTTTACCTGAATGGGAGATTCGCTGGTAACAACAACGCCTTCAAGGGTTTTATAATCTTTTTGAACTTCCAGGTTGCCAAAGTCAATGCTTTTTGATGTGGCTGTTATTGAGGCTGTCTTATTAAATTCCATATACCCTTTGCTGGAAATAATTACCCGGTAGTCGCCTACGCCAAGACCCTTTACTTCAAAAATTCCCTGCTTATTAGACAGGGTAAAAGTAGCGAGGGACGAGTCCTTTGCATTCAAAATGGAAACGGTAGCATCGGCAATCGGCTGTTTGGCCGCCGTGTCAATCAGCTTTCCTTTAATGCTGCCGTCAAATCTTTGGGCTTGTGCCGTTATAATCAGGGCAAAAAACAGGAGGGATAAGGTAAAAATCTTCTTCATAATCAGTTTAATAAGTGTACGAAAATAGACGTAAGAAGGCCAAACAACCTTCACCGGGCTGTTAATTTTCGGAAAATAACGGATGAAACGGTTGGTTTTGCCGATGAATGGGCTGATTATCTATCTGCCGGGAAATAAATAATCTTTGTTGCGGATCAAAATAGCCCTGTCCAGGTGCTGTCTTGAAGAATGACGATAAGACCCGGCCGCCATCATAGTAAGATACTGACCTCCTAAAAGAACAAAAGCTAAATCCCTGTTTGACCTTATAAAGGAAATTCCGGTTAGCCCCGAAGCCATTGAAACAAGCGACAAAATGCGGCTAACCGTATTTTTTCTCTTAGAAATTTGATATTGATCTAAGCCTAAATCAGACATCGAAAACTCTCTTGAAAGTTCTTGAAAACTGATTTTGTTTCCTCCTTTCATTATTGAACCGCCATAACTGTAAATGAGGCCATTGTTGTATTTTTTAAATAACGAGTCGATATTTTGACCCTGTGAGAGGAAAGATAAATTGATAATTATTATAAATAAAAGGCCCTTCATGGAAATGAAATTTTAAGTAACCGCTATTTTAAGACTTTAGATTCCATGACATATTCTGTAAAATTTTTTAATTGTTTAAAGACATTATTATTATTATTATTAGCATCAACATTAGGATAATAATTTTTCCATTGTAAACTAGTATCTTTTGATGGCAATACTTTTATAGCCCATTTAATACTATCAATTACCTGACTATTATTAATTTCCTTCGAAGAAGCAAATATTCGTAAAACAAGTGAATTGCAAATGGGTGAATAAGGCAACTCCTTTGCTGTTTCTGAGTTTAGTTTATTTGAATTTATTGCGTCCATCATGTTGGCAGAAAAAGATTCTTTAAATAGCTCCATAAAACGATCTGAATCAATTATCTCCATTTTTTTGGTTTGCAGGTATACTTTAATAAAGTCTTGTATACTATCGGGTGGAACAGGTTGTCTATAAGATATTAATAGAGGCATTTCCTTGGTAGTTATACTTGCTTTATCATTTGGAAAAATTAATGACATAAATCCAACCACTAAAAAGAAAGCAGCGTTGTACAGTATTTTTTTCATTTCCTGTGTAATTTACTTTTAAATAAATAAAGTCCTCCAGCCTTTGAACTGGAGGAGAAATAATTAATCTGCAGTTAGAAAACAAACTCCGGCTCCAAAACTTATTGAACCAGAACATGACCAAAAACAATCATCATAATAGTAAGTTTGTTGCATTGCACAATACTGTGAACAGGCAGAAAGAGCAGCCATCCAAGCAACCCAACAATCTCCTGTTGTATGATTCGGTTTCGCTAAGTTTAATATTACCTTTCTTGCCGCTGCCTCTATTGCCGCCTTCTTTGAATCGTCATTTACCATTTCTGGAAACTTACGATTCACCTCGGCTTTAAGTAAAGAAATCTCTTTAAGAAATAAGGAAAATTCTTCTTTAGATGTAAAGTTCAGGCCTTTTAATAATGCTTTTAATTCAACATTAGAAATAGTTTGTTGAAGATACTTTTGGAAAAAAATACCTGTCTTTGTTAATTGAATTTTTCCAACAAAGTTGTTGATGGAATAGGAGAATTCCTGAAAATCTTTGTCTGCTGCTAATCTGTCAGATAAATCGTTGGTGAATGAATAGTTTGTGAAAGCTACAGGAAGGTTTTTAGCAGTAGCTGTTGTGGTAAAGAAAGAAAGTATTAATAATACCCCCCCCCGATAATAATTTTCTCATAATTGAAGATTTTAAAGTTATAAATAAAAATTCAGGAGTAAGCTATTTCTATTTATAAAATCTACCTATCCCCCTTTCGGGGTATCTTTTAAGAATTAATAGTTTTAACTAAACAAATACTCCACATACTCCCTTCTCAATGCTTTCACAAACGAAGCATCGTCAGTAATGATGTCTTTGGCCAGCCTCTTTTTTCTTATACCTCCGAAATAATGTATTTTAGTACCATGAACAACAGGCCATTAACTAAAAAAATCATATACGCCGAACTGCAAAAAAATAAAGCGGTGTTGGAACAGTATGGCGTAAAACAGATTGGCCTGTTTGGTTCTTTTGTCAGGAATGAGGGAACCGAGGAAAGTGATATTGATTTTTTGGTTGATTTTGAAAAAGAGAAAAAACGTTTGACAATTTTATGGACCTTGCTTTTTTTCTGGAAGAGCTTTTTCAGCGGAAAGTAGAAGTAGTTACCCGCCAGGGATTAAGCCCCTATATTGGGCCACGGATTTTAAAAACAGTGGAAGATGTCCCTCTCGCCAGTTGATTATTTACGGCATATCTATGATGAATGTACTTTTCTTCAATCCAGGTATAATGAAAATACATTTGAAAGCTTCAACAATGACCGGGTATTAATGTATGCTGTGTGCCGCAGTCTTGAAATAATTGGTGAAGAAAAAAATTGTTCCTGATGAATTACGGATAAAATATCCGCTGGTGGAATGGAAGAAAATGGCCGGCATCAGAGACAAAATAATTCATGACTACCTGGGCGTTGACTATGAAGTGGTTTGGAAAACCATCGAAGACAAAATTCCTTCTTTGCAGGAATGGATGGAAATTATCATCGAAAAAGAAGCTAACTAAACAAATATTCCACATCTTCCCTCGTCAATGCTTTCACAAATGACGCATCATCAGAAATGATGTCTTTGGGCAAATTACTTATTTTTTAACAGGCATCTCCCTTTCGTTTTTTTCCCATGCAGCGAAAACTTTTAACTCTTCCGTTGAAAGACTATCTATAAAAAAGATGATTTCTCCTCTTTTTATTGACCCCTTTTTTATTGGAATATCATCAACTCTTACTAAAGGGCAGCCCATGGAATCACTTAGATGCTTGTCAAATTTAAATAAAGTGCCTTGCTTATCACACCTAAAATATCCAATTGAATTGTAAGGATCTTTTCCAGAAGTTGTTAATTTTCTTATCCTTTTATATTTAATCGAATTAATTACTGTGTCGGGCATTTCAAACGACTCTCCTTTAAATTCGGTAGCATTCGCATTAGAGAAATCCCAGCCGGCACGACTTCTAAATGAATCTATCGTTGTGTATCTTCTAAAACTTCTGGTTGTATCTGAAAAGGTCTTATAATAAGTATAAGTATTTTCTTGTAAATCCATAAAGATATAATACAATACACTTTCTTCAATCCTAGTTTTATTTGCTGTATCAGTAATAAAGCTCCTCGTTCTTATTTCTTCTATTGCAAAGCTGTCTTTAAACCACACCTTCAGTTCATCAACAAAAACAGGCTTTGATAAAAAAGTGGCTGCTGTATCAAAAAACTCCCCTTTATATTTTATTACCCCTTGCACAGAAAGGCTATGTTCTTTTTCTGCATTACAACATAAAAATATCAAACTGGGTAATAACCAATATATACGCATATTAAAGTAATAATTTAAGAAAATGGCTTCTTGAGCTATGGAAATATTTGTGCAAATGTCAAGCTTTTAAATCCATTGTTTTCAGTTTTAATGCCCAAGTGCCAATATTCAAAATATACTCTTGCACTTGCTATGCCACCACCATTTCCATTCAAATCTGTGTGTTCCTCAGAATAAGTATAATTCCCAGACGTACAGTTACATTGAGACCAGCCGTGTCCTACGTTTGTAAAATGCCCTCCATAGGGCTGTTCATTGGCATTTCTTTTGCCACGAAGCACCTCAAAAGAATTCACAGTATATGTACCTCCGCCATGTGTAATTGTATGTACTACCCACCAAGGTGTTTGTTTCTGAACATCATACTCATAATCAACAGAATTACTGCCACCTCCGCCACCACCGCCTTCTAAATGATCACACATCTCATTAGGCGGGCAAGTTCCATAACAGAGAGTATAAAGAAACTCAGTTGTTGTTTCCGTATGGCCATCAGAATAATAATAAGTAGTATGTCGAAACCAGTCAACACATACTTCTTCCTGGTTTTTATTGGTCACACTTGTAGTTTGGTTATTTTCCGGTCTTATTTCCTTGAACGCTGTTAAGGACCCATTTTTATAAACCTTTTCATACAGAAACTTATCAAAAATACTCAAAACGGCAAACCTGCCAGAAGCATCAATTTTTTTATCATTAAACATTTTATTAAACGTATTGGCTGGAACAACACTATTTGCTTGCCTGCTTTCTGGAATGTACTGCACTAAGTTTCCTTTATATACCTTACCAGCCTTATCCATTACCAGGAGCAAGCTATTAATTGGATTCTGCTCTTTGTTTGTGTTTGCAATAAAGCCATTTTTTAATGGTACAATAATAAATTTTTCTCCTTCGTTCAAATCTTCAATCGAAATTCTTGAAACACCAAGATTAGCCCTGATTTTCTCTACTCTTTCATTTCTTGGCTCATTGGTTGATTGTTTACTGTCTAACCATCCATTCACTTTGGCATTAATCTCTTGATTTGGTTGGATAACATTTTCATCAGAAACCCCCTTTTGGCAAGAATAAAAAAACATTGCAGTAATAAATATTACCGGAAGTAATAAAAACTTTCTCATAAAAACAGTTTGTGATTAGCCCTACTCGTTTAACCGGTTTTCAGGCATCCCCGTTTTCAATTGCTGTTTCGCAACATTTGTTATTTAGTAAATATAAACAGGGGGGGGGGGGATTTCCAATACCCCAAAAGTGGTATTTTTTAAAAAATAAGTGTTTTGCCTTACCTAAGCAAGCATTCTATCCTTCGCTTGTTGGTGTTTTAAAAAAAGACCTCGTTGGAGAAAATATTTTTAGTCAATTACTGATAATCTGATGGGCATCTTTTAATGATAAGACCCCACTTTTACGGCTGTTGTTGATTAGTTGTTCTAGTTGTGGTTCTGTTAGTGGCTTACCCGGAAGAAAGTAATTTCCATCAGCATCATCAACTAATGATAACTGCAAATAATTCTCCTTTGCAAAGGATAGAAGTTTGTTGACACTCTCGGGGTTTGTATTATCTAACTGTAAAAGCATTTCTAAATTTACAAAATATTTTTAACTCCCATAATCCTTTGTCATAACGTTCTGCTAACTAAACAAATATTCCACATCTTCCCTCGTCAATGCTTTCACAAATGACGCATCATCAGAAATGATGTCTTTGGCCAATGCCTTCTTCTTTTCCTGTAGTAACAGGATTTTATCTTCAATGGTATCCTTACAAATCATGCGGTAAGCAAATATGTTTTTGGTTTGCCCGATTCGGTGGGTACGGTCAATGGCCTGTTGCTCCACGGCAGGATTCCACCAGGGGTCCACAATATATACATAGTCGGCAGCGGTAAGGTTAAGACCAACACCACCAGCCTTCAGTGAAATCAGGAATACCCTTACCTCATCATTGTTCTGGAAACTTTCAATAGCTGTTTGCCTGCCAGGTGCGGAAGTGCTGCCATCAAAGTATTCATACTTCACACCCAGTTCGTCCAGCTTAGCTTTTATCAATGCCAGCATGCCGAGGAACTGTGAAAATATCAACGCCTTGTGGTCGCCGATATTTTCTGTTATCTCTCTTGCCAGCTCATCCAACTTGATGGAATGGTTTTCAAATTTTTCCTGTTCATTTAGTATCGCCGGTGAGTCGCATATCTGCCGCAGCTTCATTAATCCCTGTAAAATGGTGAGCTGTGATTTTTGAATACCCTGTGTTTCAATCGTACCCAATATCTGGTTACGGAAATCATTGCGGTACGCATCATATATATTC
>Ga0209591_10002198_pt1 | contig 23647 bp, 17 predicted proteins | sample MAT01_FD_187207 | JGI IMG/M metagenome (GOLD analysis project Ga0209591, IMG submission 187207) | Freshwater microbial communities from Lake Fryxell liftoff mats and glacier meltwater in Antarctica - MAT-01 (SPAdes) (version 2) | ecosystem: Environmental > Aquatic > Freshwater > Ice > Liftoff... | reverse complement strand
ATCAATGATGATCTCGGCTTTACGCAGCCGCTCGGTCAGCCGCTCATTGCCGCGGCGCAAATTCAGTATTCATTGCGGTCAACATATGGTCTGGTCTAACTGCTCCAGCCACATCCGGGGGATTGGCCGTCCTGTTGTCCGCCAGTGCGTGGGAGCCTTCTATCTGGTGTGGTGGGATAGGCAGAACCGATCCGCTCTTAGTTTCGTGTTTCGCAGGCTGCCAAAGCCTAAGGCTGCGCACTCGCTGAAGATTTTGCGGGGCACCGAAAAGGCTGTCCAATTCGATCGCGTCTCGAACATTCTGAGTCTTCCATTCTTCGGATACTCCAACTCCAAAACTGTCTACTCTGCTTTGATAGAAGCCAATTGTTGCGAAGAATGCCAGGGCATTAGGAGGCCATATGTATAAATACGAATACTTCTTTGAGAGCATATTTAGAGGCAGCATAACTAACATTTCATCCTCTTGTCGAATCATCTATGCCTGTGACATAATATCGGAGCTATGACTCCTGAATTCATTAAGTCCCTATCGGGCGTTTTCCTTCAAGGTCTCCAATCGGAGTTCCCTGTAACCAGCAAGGTACTTGCAGCGGTTCCTGATGAAAACCAGGATTACCGCCCTGACCCAAAATCGAAAACAGCTATGGAATTGGCTTGGCACATCGCATCGGTCGACGTCTGGTTTATAGATTGCATCGTCGGCCACAGCTTTGCCTTGCCGCAACGCGAGATGCCTGCAGGTGCAAAAAGAGGTGCAGATCTGGCGGCATGGTATGACAAAGAAATTGCCGCAGGCATTCCTCGCATCGAAGCAATGACCGCAGAACAATTGGCAACGACGCTAGATTTTTATGGCATGTTCAATATGCCGGCGGCAATGTACCTACAGTTCTTCAACAACCACATGATCCATCACCGTGGCCAGTTGACAACTTATCTGCGCGCCATGGGCGGCAAGTGCCCATCCATCTATGGCGGCAGTGCTGACGAACCGATGGGTGCCTAACGGCGACCGCGGACCCGGTAGTCTTCTACGTTCGGCATCTGCACGACTTTACACATTTCATTGAGACGGCTCCATGCCCGCACTCCAATGCGGTCACTTAGCGAATCTTTCGCTTTGTTTGACTCCTGGCCCGGTGCGGGCAAATTTGTTGTTACGATCACCGGTTTGTGGTGGTTGCAGCGGTGAGTGATGATCGAGGCGACAGTGTCTTCAACCCAATCGGTGACGCGGTGTGCGCCCAGATCGTCGAGCAGAAGGATTTCGCAATCGAGGGCAAGACGATAGGCTTCTTTGTCCATCGAGCCGCTTGAGCGGTCGTAGCCACTTCGGATCCTGTCGAGGAGGGTTTGGTAGTCGAAGAAGACCCCTTCAAAGCCGCGCTGGATCAGAGCGTTCAGTGCAGCGACAGCCAAGTGCGTTTTGCCTACGCCTGTTTCGCCGATGAAGAGCAGGCCAGATTTGTCTACGGCAGGATATTCGCGGACGAACGTACGCACAGTGAGCATCACGCCCGCAAGGCCGCGATGAGCGATTGGGTTGTCCTTGGGGAGTGAGAAGTTTTCGGTAGAAGCATTAGCGTAGAGCGGCGGAATTCCGCTGCGGGAGGCGAATCGTTCGGCACGGGTTTCTTCGTCACAGGTGCAGCGATTGACGACTTCGACTTCATCGACAGTCTTGAAGATCCAGCCCGTGCCTCCACAACGAAGGCAAGTTTCAACTGGCATCGGATTCCACCACAGCCAGAACCTGATTGGCGGTTACAGTCGCACCTTCAACAGCTTGAACCTGCTTGATGACACCGGCGATCGGGCTCTTCAATTCGTTCTGCATTTTCATTGCTTCTACTACTACCAGGCCTTGACCCGGTTCCACTTTATCGCCAAGAGCGACGAGCACACGGATTACTTTGCCAGGCATTGGTGTTGCGACTTTGGCGATTCCACTTGCAGCCTTCCCTGCCCCAGTCCCGCTCCAAGCCCTTGGGTCAACAATCGTGATTCTGGTTTGTCGACCGCGCAGGGTGACGACGAAAGAATCTCCTTCGCTGTCGACACGCAACTCACGCTGGCGCTGGCCATCCAGATGGCTGAAGACGGTCCGCTCTACCTTGACGATACTCATCCCTTCCACTTCGATCTCGCTGTTGGTTCCACTCTCTCTATTTTCCTACCCTTTGCGGCCAATTCGGCAGCCTTTCTTGCGGCTGCGAGATCTTCAGCCGAGAAGGTGTGCTTCTTGCGCCGGAGGAACCACTCGTCAAGGAAGCCCGTGTGGAGATCGCCGGCTTGAAATGCAGGATCGGCGAGGACATCGAGGAAGAACTCGATGTTGGTGCGAATACCGCCAATGTGCGTCTCTTCGAGTGCGCGCTCCAGGCGGGCGATGGCATCTTGACGCGTCTCAGCCCAGACGATCAGTTTGATCAAAAGAGGATCGTATTCCAGCGGGACGCTCCAGCCTTCGTAGACGCCGCTATCGAGTCTTACACCCGGGCCACCCGGCAAGGACAAAGAGGTGATCTCACCAGGGCTGGGAAGAAAGCCCTGATCGGGGTCTTCGGCGTAGAGACGGCATTCCATGGCCCAGCCTCGAATTGAGACTTCATCCTGCTGGATTGTGAGGTGCTCGCCTGCTGCGATTCTCAGTTGCCACTTCACCAAATCGATACCAGTGATGCACTCTGTGACAGGATGCTCTACCTGAAGCCTGGTATTCATTTCCAGGAAGTAAAAGCGACCCGTTTCGTCGGCGAGGAATTCCACTGTCCCTGCATTGTAATAGCCAGCAGCGAGGGCAGCGGCTACGGCGGCTTCTCCCATTTTCTGGCGCAGTTCAGGGTATTTCGCGATGAAAGGAGAGGGCGCTTCTTCGATTACCTTCTGATGGCGGCGCTGCACGGAACACTCACGCTCGCCCAGATAAATCATGTGGCCGAATTGATCCCCTAGTACCTGGATCTCGATGTGTCGGGGACGGACGATGAACTTTTCGATGTAGACATCGGCGTTGCGGAATGAGCGCTCGGCTTCACTTGAGGCATCTCGAAAGGCGGCTTCAATGTCTTCTTCTCGCTCGACGCGACGCATGCCTTTGCCACCGCCGCCGGCGGCGGCCTTCAGAATGACCGGGTAGCCGATTTCCTGGGCAATGTGTTTGGCTTCGTTTGCACTTTTGAGCGCTTCTTCAGTGCCGGGAGGAATTGGCGTTCCGGCTTTTTTGGCTAAGTCTCTAGCGGAAGTTTTTGAGCCGAGCTTTTCGATGGCTGAGGCCGAAGGACCAATGAAAACGAGCCCGGAGGCTAGGCAGAGAGCGGCAAAGTCTGCATTTTCGCTCAGGAAACCGTAGCCGGGATGGATCGCCTCTGCGCCGCAGGAGATTGCGGCAGCGACGATCTTGTCGCCCCTGAGATAGGTCTCACTGGAGGCTGAACCGCCGAGAGGGATGGCTTCGTCTGCCATCCGCACATGCAAAGCGTTGCGGTCTACATCGCTGTAGACCGCAACGCTTCCAATCTTCATTTCGCGGAGCGCCCGCATGACCCTAACCGCGATCTCGCCGCGATTGGCTACCAATACCTTACGGAACACGCTCCCTAATGTAGCAAGCCTTTCACTGCACTTCTTCTACCCTCAACACTTGTTCGAGTTTTCGAAGATCCGGCAGCTTGCTTGCGGTGATCGAACCGTTGAGGAATCTGGCTCCGGCTGCGGCTGGGTCGGCGATAAAGCCGAGTTCCTTCAGTTTTTGGAGGACAGAGGCCGAGACCTCTCGCAACATCACACGAATTCTAATTCGCGCTTCTTCAACCTTGAATTCCTGACGTGGGGATTTATGTACCTCTCGGATCATTGGAGCAGCAGGCAAGGCCTGGGCCGTGTTCACGCGATGACTCATCATTGCTGAGTCGGAGCTGCGTAAAATACCTTCGTGACTTACCCCCTCCGGCATCTCGACGGGAACCTCGATACGCCTTGAATTGCCACCTTCATTCACCACACGCTCTTCCGTTGCATAGTAGCTGGTGAAGGTGGTCATGAGACCGTAGCTGAGGCCAAGTTGAGTTATGGCTTCTCGATTCTCAGTTTCGTCTATCGACAGCGCATCAATCTTGCGGCGAGCCCAGATGGAGGGAATCGCTGAATTCTCTGTTTGCTGGCCAGGTAGTTTGACTTCGATTTCACGTTCATAGCGGCGAGACCCGATACGTCCACGGATGCGGAGTTTCCCGGTTGCGCCAGCATCATAACGACCATTGATGATGATGGGTTTGGCGCTGAAGAGATCAGGGATTCTGGAAGGCACGACATCGTGCACGGGGAGGCCATTCCAGTCGATTTCAATGTCGGTGAGGAGCGGGTTGCGGACGCGTTCGTGGAAGCGTTTGGCGGCGGCACTGCCGTCACTGTTAAGCGAGACGTATTCGACTTCGCCGCGGCCGGCTTCTGCCATCTTGTCGAGCAGGAAGCGGTTGACGCTGCTGCCGATGCCGAAGCTGAAGACTCGAGCGTTGGAGTGCTTGCGAATTTCAGCGATGATCTCGTTGTCGTTTCCAACAAAACCATCGGTCATGAAACAGACGATGCGGACGTGCTCTTGACTGTCGGTTCCGTCGAGGGCGGCGCGAATGGCTTTCATCATTTCAGTACCACCACCGCTGCTCTTGAATTTTAAGAATTGCCTGGCTTTCTCGACGTTTTCGGGGGTCGCAGATACGGGTTGGGGGAAGAGTATTTCAGTATCACCACTGAAGGTGATCAGGTTGAATGTATCCCTGGGATTGAGGCCGTCGATTGCTTGCAGCATTGCTTCTTTGGCTTTGTCCAAAGGGAAGCCGTGCATCGAGCCTGAGGTGTCGATGACGAAGACTAGTTCTTTGGGCGCAATGTTGGCGGCTTCGGATCTGACGGCTGGAGGATCAATGACAAAGCTGAAGTAGCCATCCTTGCCGGATTTGTGTGTAAGCAAAGAAGGAGCAATCTCTCGTGAGGCGACACGGTATTTGAGCAGAAAGTCTTTGTTGGGAATTTCGCGGGACTGAGTGAGGTTGACTTCCTCGAACCAGCGGTTGAAACGTTTCTGAGTGATGGCATGGCTTTCGCTGGTGACGGTACCAATGGGAGTACCCATACCAAGTTTTACCTGAATGCTAATGTCATGCCCAGCTCTTGTGCCTTTGGCGGCTATGGGCGGATTGATGGTGCTTTGTTGACCCGCCATCGATTTCGGAAAGTAGCGAGGGCCGACAAGCATCGGAAAGACGAATTCGTATGTGCCAGCTTCGTAAGGCACCAACTCAACATAGTGAATCTCAACTGAGACCCTGGCACCGGGGGTGATGTTGGCCAGGGACTGCTGGAAGACATTTGGCCGTTGCTGATTGAGGAGCGCAGCCGTTTGACCCCGGCGGCGAGCTTCGTCATAGGCACGTTGAGCGTCCTCGCGCCTGGCAATTTTGCCCTTTACGACGCGATCATTTACTTGCATTGTGTAGCCGTTTACTGCCGCCATTACCGGGAGCGGGAAATTGTAAACGGCCTCAATTGTTTCAGAGGATTCATTGGTGAATTCCTGTCGGACTACGACGGTGGCCAGCGGACCGCTGACCTCGGCCTTGACATCGGTGTGCTTCAAAGGACATTCGATAGAACGCCCATCGGGCATCCTGCGGATCAATACCCCCGACCCGCTCTCAGTATGCGGAGCGGCTGCAGCAGCCACTACGCCAAATGCCATCAATAGATTCCAGAGTTTCATACACTCTCCTTTCATGAGGAGAATGCCGTCAGCATTGAGAGCCTTTCAAAAATAGTTCAAGATTCTCGAAGCACCTGGTTTGGATGGATGCGGGCGATTCGCAAGGCGGGAGCGAGGCAGGCGAGAAGAACCGCCAGAATTAGGCAGCCAATCATTGCACCATAGACCCAGATGTCTTTCGAGAGGACAGGATCGACCATGGACGGAAATAGGCTGCCAAGCCAACGGAGTAGCGATGCGGCAGCAACGCCACCGATGATCAAACCGAGAGTTGCGAGCCCCAAGCCCTGACGCAAGACGCCAAGAGCGAGTTCAATACCAGGGGCTCCGAGAGCCAGGCGGATGGCGAATTCCATGCTTCTCTGCGTCACTAGATAGGACATCACTCCATAGAGGCCTGCGCTTGCAAGAACGAGGGCAAGGATCGCAAAAGCACTTACCAAATAGGCCAGGAAGCGCTCATTGCGCACGGCGTCGAGACGGAAAGTCTCCATGGTGTTGAATTCCTGAATGGGTTGTAGTGGATCGAGTGAGCGGAGCTCTGCTTCGATCTTTGCGGCGATGCCCTGCCCTGCGTCTTTGGTACGAATCATCCAACTCATTGGAAACCAGGTATGCGCCGCTTTGATGATTTGATCTGATGCCTGAGAAACCGGAATGTACATAGTGGGTATGAGTTTCGATTTCAGGCTGTTGGTTCTGACATCGGCGACAACACCGATGATCGTACGTGAGATCTTGCCGCCGCAATGCTCGATGATGTTGAGCCCAACCGGGTTTTTGCCTGGGAGATAACGCTTGGCAAAAGTGTCGCTAACAATAGCAACGGCTGGAGCTGTTGCCTGATCGGAAGCAGTGAAGTAACGGCCATTTAAGAGTGGGACACGCATCGCATCGAGGTAATTGGGGGAGGTGTAGCGCCAGTTCATGAACTTGAGGTCTTCTGGACGGTCTGGAGAATCTGGCACGATAACGGAGCAATTCAAGCCTCGCTCTAAAGGCATGGCCGACGTTACGGCAACACTTTCTACATTCGGGATCAGTCGCAGGCGTTCGATGCCTTTGTCGAAGAATTGGGTTGCCTTGGCGCTTGTGTCGAAACGATCACCACGTAGGGACATCTGTGCTGCGAGAACATGTGATTCATCAGCACCGCTCGGAATTGCCATCAAGTCGATAAGGCTGCGGAGCAGGACACCTGACGAAACAAGCAAGACCACGCTCAGGGCCACTTCGGCGATGACGAGCGCCCGCCGGACCGATGACCCTGACTTGCCGGAAGATGCCTTGGAACCACCATCTTTGATGGCCTCCATCGGATCTGATCGACCGGCAGTCCATGCTGGAACAAGACCAAAAAGTAAGCCAGTCAGGACGGCGATGCCAATTGCATATGCGAAGACGACTGCATCCATTTTGAGAGTCCAGATCTTGTCAATCGGGACGGGGCTGGCCATCACAAGCAGGGTGAGAAAAGCTTGAGCCAGGACCAAGCCTGCGACTCCACCCAGACCAGACAGGAGGATGCTTTCGGCCAGCATCTGACGGGCTAGACGAAAGCGGCCCGCGCCAAGGCTGGCTCTGATCGCCATTTCTCTACCGCGCACAGTAGCCCGCGCAAGCATCAAGTTGGCCAGGTTGACACAGGCGATGAGGAGGATCAAAGCCACGACTCCGCTTAAGAGGACTAGCGGTTCTTTGAAGCCTCGGCCATCGGAACTGCCATAGGGCTCCATCGTGATTCCCATCTCTGGTGGCGGTTGGTTTTTGTACTCTGCTTTTGCCAAGGCATGGAGGAGCCGGGTGCATTCCTCTGCTGCCTGAGCAGCAGATACACCTTCTTTCAATCTGCCAAAGACTTGGGTATTGTCGCCATCCTGAATGGGCCGAAGAGTGAGCGGGAGATAGATTTCAGTGGTGGTTGGGGGGAAATCTGCCGGTAGGACACCCACAACAAGATGCACCTGACCGCCCAAATTCAGCGGCTGGTCGATCTTGCCGTCCATCCTGTTGCGCCAGAAGCTGTGGGTAACTATTGCGGCTGCGCCTTCTTCAGCTCGCTCGAAACAGCGCCCTTGTTGAGGCTCAATGCCCAAGGCGCGGAAGAAGTCTGCCGAAACTCGCATCACGTGTACTTCTTTGGCTGAGTCTGGCTTGAGCCAATTCATGTTGCCTTTGTCACGCATCGCAGCGACATAGGCAAAGCTGGTTGACCTGTCGCGAAACTCGACGAACTGGCGACTGTCAAAGACAGGCCAGCCAATTCTTCCTTTCATTGATTTAGTCAGATCTTTGAGGCGGTCTGGCTCCGGGAAAGGAGCGTTTCTTAGCAGAGCAGCATTGACTAGCGTGAAAATTGCGGTGTTGGCCCCCACTCCGAGACCCATGGTGATGATTGCAATTGCGCAGTAGGAGGGGGCAAGACGTAGTTGGCGGATTGCGAGGCGCAAGTCGGCAATGAGGTCTTCGAACCAGGGGAAGCTGCGGGCTTCGCGATGGCGATCCTTTTGCATTTCTGGGCTGCCGAATTCCCTTTTGGCCCGCCGGATTGCTGCATCTTCACTGTGCCCTTGCTTGCGGTATTCAGCCACGAGCATGGCCATGTGATGATCGAATTCTTCGTTCATGCGGCTTTCGAGGGAAGAGCGGCGGAACAGGTCGAGGATCTTTCTCATTTTGCCTCCAATAGCCGAGACATCAATGAGACTGTGAGTTCCCACTGTTCGAGTTCAGCGAGCAGCTGTTTTTTGCCTTGGCGGGTTAAGGAATAAAAGCGAGCCTTTCGATTGTTATCGCTCGGGCCATACTCGCTAGAAAGCCAGCCTTTTTGTTCCAAGCGGATGAGCGCCGGATAGAGAGTGCCCTGATTCAGGAAGAGGAGGCCATCACTGACTTGTTGGACTCTTTGGGCAATTCCGTAGCCATGTTGCGGCCCGAGGGAATCGAGAGTTTTGAGAACAATCAGGTCGAGGGTGCCTTGCAGAATTTCTTGTCGTGTCTTCATGTTGATATCCAAAAGGAGCGTTCTTCCTTTTGTACGTCTACAGGAAGAAAACGTTCCATTATATTTTTATGAGATAGGCTGGACAGGATGAATGTGATCGTTCTTTTGCTTATGGCTCAACACTTCGAGCCCACTACTCTTGCCACAGACCTTCGCGGCGGATATCAGGTTCTGGCGGTTGATCTCAACAAGGATGGCCGTCCGGATTTGATTGGGCTTGCGCAGGGGATGACGCACCTGGATTGGTTTGAAAACCCTGGTGCGGCCGGCAAAGAATGGAAGCGTCATGTATTGGCGACGGGACTCAACCAGCCGATAAATGTGGCGGCGATGGATATTGACGGGGACGGCATTCCAGAATTGCTTCTTGCTCATGAATTTTCGAGCACACCGCACAAGTCGAAGGGTACGGTTTCGTTGCTCACCCATGATGGCTCGCCGGATAGGCCTTGGATTCGAAAGGACATTGACTCGATTCCTACCTCGCATCGCTTGAAGGTTGCCAATGGTGCATTTATCAACGCTCCGCTTGCTGACCCGAAGACGACTCCTCCTGATTACCGGGGCAAGATTCCGCTTACTGCATACCCTGGGAAAACGTTGAAGCCGACACTGCTCAATGATGAGGATTCAGGTGTGATGCATGGGTTGCATGTGGATGACTTTAATGGTGACGGCCGGATGGACATTCTCACTGCCAGCTTCAACGGAATCGCTTTGCTTGAGGCGCAGAAGGATGGCAGCTACAAGCGTCGGCTTCTGCACGCGGCCAATGGCCAGCCCTGGCCGAAATCCGGGTCGAGCGATGTGACTGTGGCAAGGGCGGCTGGCAAGAAGTTTCTGGCGACGATTGATCCGTGGCATGGGCATGAGTTTGTAATCTATACGCCGAAGGGTAAAGGTTATGAACGCAAGGTAATGGAATCGAAGCTGGATCAGGGGCACACAGTTCTGGCTGTGGATCTGGATGGCGATGGTAGCGATGAAGTGGTTTATGGATCGCGTATGGGCGAGGTGACGCTGCGCTATGTTCGTTATGACAAGAGGGCGAAAGAGTGGAAGATCATTCCGATTCTGGACGGGAAGATTGCGACGAGTTCGTGCGTTACAGCCGATTTTAATGCGGATCGAAGGCCGGATATTGCCTGCATCGGGGGGACGACGCAGAACTTGATCGTATTTGAGAACAAGCCCTGATTACTGCTGTTGTTGCTGTTGTTGCTGTTGGGCCAAGGCGTCGTCGAGGGTTGCGATGCGTTCTCCGAAGACGGGTGGATTGGCGTTGAAGAGAAGCTCTTTGGTTGGATCTTCCATGGTGGGGGCTTCTGATTTTGTGACTCGGACGAGAACGTCAAGCTCGCTTTGCGCATCGCCTCGAAAGGTACCTCGAGTAGGTGGCACGTCGGCATAATCGCGGCCTAAAGCAGTGCGGATATGACGCTCTCCGGCAAGCAGGTTGTTGGTTGGATCGACGCCGACCCAGCCCAGGCCCGGGAGCATGGCTTCTACCCAGGCGTGAGTGGCTCCATCGACGGACCGGTCTTGATTTTTCTCGATATGGAAGAGATAACCCGACACGTAACGGGCCGGGATTCGGAGGCCTCTCAAGAGAGCGATCATAATGTGGGCGAAATCCTGGCAAACACCCTTACGGTCTGCGAGGGCGTGATCGATGGGGGAGTTCACCTGGGTGTGCTTGGGGGCATAGTCGAAGGCGTTGTAAATCGCCTGATTCAATTCGAGCAAGAGAGTTAACGGATCTTCGCGGCGGTAGGCTTTTAGATCCTGAGCGAGCGTATGGAGAAGCTCACTGGGCTCGGTGAAGTCACTCGGCATCAGGAATTCCCAATAGTCTTCAGACTGAAGAATCCGGTCTAATTCGTCCCAAGCGTGAATCGGGAGAAAGCCGGGCAATTGGTTTGGATCGAAAGTTTCAACCGTGGCTTCTGTCGTGATCAGCAACTGGGTGTGTTTGGGAGCAACGCTGAAATGATGGACGTAGTTTCCCAGGTGGTCGCGATATTGGAGGACTCGGGCTTTGGGATTGACCTTTACGAAGTAGCTGAGGCAGCGTTGACGGCCCTCGCTTCTGGGCTGCATTCGAAGCTCCATGATGCTCTCGCTCACGGGCGCGTCGTAGCGAAAACGCGTTTGGTGTTGGATCGAATAGTACATTAGGCGTGAAGTGAGGTCTCGATCGGGTAATCAATATAGGCTTGGTGGATTGCCGAATGCATTTGGGCGCATTGGCGGATAACGTTGTCTAGAGACAAATGCAGACCACTGGAAAGAATTTCTTCCACGCTGGAATAAAGCAGCGTGGCAACGAGCCGGCCTGCGAGGCGTTCGACTTTGCCCCGCTCACCTCGCGAGGACATCTCAGGCAAAGCCGAGATAGACTCTTCGAGGCGTCTTACGCTGAACAGAATGGAGTGCGGATGTTGCGGGTTCAGCAGGAGAAACTCGACGATATTGTCGGCGGAAAATTCAGCCGTGTTTTTCTTGAGGTAAGCTTCGAAGGCGTTGCAACTACGGAGGAGCGCGAGGAGTTCCAGATGCTCGATGTCGGCGTCGCCGCAGAGTTCGGCGGCATGAACCTTAAGCATGGTTGCGGTGTTGGCGGCGCGCTCGATGTTGCGGCCGATTTGCAGGAACCACCACTCTTCTCCATGAGACATGGTGGCATCCGTTTCACCCTTGAAGAGACTAATGTTACGGCGAACTTCGTTGAGGAATTCGAGGGGTAATTCCTGTTCGAGGTCGTCGGCGTCGTAACGTTTGACGAAGTGATAGAGAGCGTTGAGTTCGCTCCACATTTCGCTGGAAATTTGTTCGCGAACCTGACGGGCGTTTTCACGGGCATTCATAACGCAGCTGATGATGGATGTCTTGACGCGCGGATCAAAGATCAGCGCATGTTCGAGAGCCGGGACACTGATCTTTCCGTCCAGCTTCAGCGGTTCGCCGAGGCTTAAGTTGATGCGACGCAGTTGACGCTCGACGGCCTGTGGCTTTTGTTCGAGCATCAACTGGATATTGGCGTCGAGCAAACGAGTGGTGTGCTCGGCACGCTCCAGGTAGCGCGCCATCCAGTACAAACTATCGGCAACTCGAGATAACATACCGGTTCCTCTAAGATTCGTCGACGACCCAAGTATCCTTGCTGCCGCCTCCCTGTGAACTATTCACAACGAGCGAGCCCTTGCGAAGAGCCACTCGAGTCAGACCGCCCGGCACGATGGTGATCTTGTCGCCGTACAGAATATAAGGCCGGAGATCTACGTGTCGAGAGTCGAATTCGCCTTCCACAAAACATGGTGCTCTTGAGAGCATCAGGGTTGGCTGGCCGACATAGTTACGTGGGTCAGCCAGAATCTTCAACCTGAATTCTTCGATCTCGGCCTTGGATGCATGCGGGCCAATCAGCATCCCGTAGCCACCGCTCTCGCCAACCGCCTTGACCACCATCTTTTCGAGGTTGTCGAGAACATATTGACGGGGGCCTTCTTCTGCAAGGATGTAAGTTTCAACGTTGGGGAGGATTGCGTCCTGCCCAAGGTAATATTTGATGATCTTCGGGACGTAGGCGTAGAGGGCCTTGTCGTCGGCGATTCCGGTGCCGATGGCGTTTGCGAGAGTGACGTTGCCGGCGCGGTATGCATTGAAGAGACCAGGGACACCGAGGATCGAATCGTGACGGAAGGCGAGAGGGTCGATGAAGTCATCGTCGATGCGGCGATAGATGACGTCGACACGCGTGAGGCCTGAGGTGGTGCGCATGTAGACGATGTTGTCGTGGACGGTGAGGTCACGGCCTTCGACGAGTTCGATGCCCATCTGGCGGGCCAGGAAGGTGTGCTCGAAATAAGCGCTGTTGAAGACGCCGGGGGTGAGTAGAACGATAGTGGGTTCATCACGGCCGTCGGGGGCGAGTGCGTTGAGGCTTTGCAGCAAGACCTGCGGGTAGCCTTCGATCGGCATCACACCGCTTTGACGGAAGACCTTGGGGAAGATGCGCTTCATGACCTGCCGGCCAGTGAGCATGTAGCTGACGCCCGAGGGGACGCGGAGGTTGTCTTCGAGCACCATGAACTGGCCGTCGAGATCCCTAATGAGGTCAGTGCCGGTTACCGCTATGTAGACGCCTTTGGGGACCCTGAGGCCGCGCATCTGGCGGCGGAAGTATTTGCAGGTGTAGACAAGTTCGCGCGGTACAACACCGTCGTTGAGGATGCGACCGCCGTGGTAGATGTCCTGAAGAAAAAGGTTGAGGGCGGTGATGCGCTGGGTGAGGCCAGCTTCTACGTGTTCCCACTCTTTGCGAGTGACGATGCGGGGCAGGAGGTCGTGGGGGAAGATCCGCTCGGTGCCTTCTTCTTTGCCGTAAACCGTGAAGGTGATGCCCTGATTGAGGAAGATCAGATCACTTTCCTGCTTGGCTCGTTTGAGCTCGCCAGCAGGCGATTCCTGAAGCATGTCGAAGAGAGGGGCGTAATGGGGCCGGACGGTGCCACTCGAATCGAACATCTCATCGAAGGCGCCGTCCAGCTCGTATTTTTCGAAGGGGGAACTCAGTTGTGCCAAGGTTTTATTTCATCGATGCGGAGACTTTTTCAACTTCTGAAAACACGCGGATCAGATTCCCATGATAGATCTTGGCGATCATCTGTGGGGTGTAACCTTTCTCGAGTAGAGCGCGGGTGAGGTTGGGGAACTTGCTGGTGTCATCGAGGCCCTCGGGGGTGCAACTGATGCCGTCGAAATCGCTGCCGATCGCTACATAATCCACGCCAACCAGTTTGACGACGTGATCTATGTGATCGACGACATCTTTCAGGGTGGCACGAGTAGTTTCACCGCGGTATTTCGTCATGAGTTCGCGGAACTGCTTCATGGCTTGCTGTTGGTCTTTCACTTCGGCCATGATGCGATCGCGTTCTTTGACGACTTCGGGGCGGTTCATTGGATTGGCGTCTTTAGCTTTTTGGCTGAGGAAGTCGCATGAGAAGTTGATGCCCATGATGCCGCCTTTTTTCGCAAGGGCTTTGATCATGTCGTCGGTGAGGTTGCGGCCCGCGTCGCAGAGGATACGGCAGCTTGAGTGGCTGGCGATGATTGGGGCTTTGCTGGTTTCAATTACCGACCAGAAGGCGCCGTCGGAGATGTGCGAGACGTCGACCATCATGCCGATGCGGTTCATTTCTAGGACGATCGACTTGCCGAGATCGTTGAGGCCGCCCCAGTGCTTGACCTTTGGGTTGTTGATGTCGCCGGAGGAGTCGCACCAGTTGTTGGTGTTGGCCCATGTGAGGGTCATGTAGCGCGTGCCTAGTTCATAGAAGCGGCGCAGGAGACGCACGTCGTCTTCAATGGCGTGGCCGCCTTCGATGCCGATGAGGGCGCTCATCTTACCGGCCTTTTTGTTGGCGAGGATGTCGGCGGAGCTTGCGGCCCAATTGAACTGAGCGGAGTTTTTCTTCCAGATGTCTTCTTTGATCGAATCAATCAGGCGGAGGGCCTGATGGGCGCTGGCGTTGGTTGCGACGTAGCTAGTTGGTACAAAGGCTGCGAATATTTGCCCGCCCATTCCGCCTTCCTTCATTCGGATCGCGTCGGTATGTTGGCCGGCACCGCGGAGTGAGAAGTCTTTGCCTGTGACGGTGATCATCGGTACGTCGTTGTGGAGATCGACAAGGTAAGCTTCCTTGTGGATTTTCATTAGTTCGGCGTCGGTCCAGGTCTTTTTGGTTTGTGTATAGGAAATACAAAAGGAGCCCGCCAGCGCAAAGGCTGACAGGCTCCTCGTTAGAGTTGAGAGGTTCATTCGATTGGTTACCAGATGAGCTTGAGAGCTAATTGAATGTTGCGGGGTTCGCCCTGGCCGAGGCCGGGAGCGCCAGAGCCGTTACGGGTGTTGGTGATGAGACCAAAACTAGTGGCGGCATTGAAGTTGGTGCCCGGGTTGGCGAAGTTCGCACGGTTGAAGAGGTTGAAGATTTCAACGCGGAATTCTGTCTTGATGCGCTCGGTGATGGCGGTTCTCTTCAAAATGGAGAAGTCGTTTGCGACAAAGCCGGGGCCGCGCAGAGCGTTGCGCCCGATGTTGCCGAAAGTGCCGACGGCTGGCAAGGCGAAATTGGCAGCGCTGAAATAGCGTCGCGCACCACCGGGAATGGTGGGATCCTGAACCCCAACAGTGGGTGAACCGATGACGTCAACGCGGTCGCGGTTGTCGAAGGAGTTCGAGCGGTTTACGCCAGCAGTGATATCGATCGGCGTACCGGTCGTTGCCTGGAAGAGGCTGCCAAACTGCCAGCCGTGGGTCAGCGGCTTCATGCGCTGGGTAAATTGCGGGAGGTCATAAGCCACATATCCGGTAAAGATATGAGCGAGATCAATGGCACCTGGACCATACTCACGACGCAGGTCGTAGCTGTTGGCCGGGAGGACATTGCGGACGTCTGTACCGTTGTCCATCTGGCGGCTCCAAGTGTAGTTGCCATTTACCATCAAACCCTTCCAGCGAGTGATCCGGATGGAGGACTGCCAGGAATGGTACTGGGAATTGGCGATGGACTCAAGCATGTTGATGGCAGCAATGGTTGGAAAGGTTGCATTGAAGGGACGGCGTGATTGGAGATCGCCGGTCGTGCCGGGGATCGGAGCGTTGATGTTTCTCAGCAGGCTGAGTTTGCGGCCGGTTGAGGCAACATAGCCAGTCTGAAAGATCGTTCCGTTACCCAACTGCTGCTGAATGTTGAGGTTGTAGTTTTGCACGTAGGGCATGCGGAAGTCCTGGTTGATGCCGTAGGCACCAAAGGGAGGACGGGGAGCGGCAGATCCGAAAATGGCCTGACCGGCAACAATCTGAGTAGGAGTACCAGTCAGGTTGATATTAAAAACTGGCTCTGGCCCGCCAGGATTGGCATGAACGCCAGCAGCGCTGCCGTTGCCAGGGCTTGTGTTGGCGACGATGAAGTTGAGCGGAGGAGTGTCATAGAACAATCCCCAGCTGCCGCGGACAACTGTCTTGCCAGTGCCAAAAGGCTGGTAGGCGAAGCCGAAGCGCGGAGCAAAGTTGTTGAAGTCGTTCGGGGAGAGGCGCTCGATGTCCTTACCGGGGGTTACAAATCCACGACCGGGAATGAAGTTGGTGATCGTCTTGTCAATGTCGTGAAGGATACCGTTGAAGGTATAGCGGACACCGAAGTTCAAGTTCAATCGGCGATTGACCTGGAAGTTATCGTGGAACCATCCGTCAATGCTGTTCTGGCGATAGTCACGTTGCAACTGACCACGGGTGATAGAAGCACCGTTGTTGGAAGTGGTCAACATAGCGAGAAAATCCGCCATGCTGCGATCTTGTGCAGGTACTGACGCATCTGCACGCCACGGGCCAGCCGAGCCATCCCACGTAAAGCTGCCACGCTTGTTGGTGTCGTAGAAGACGTCCAGTACGGCGCGGCGATATTCGCCGCCCACCTTGATTTGGTGACGGCCGACGGTGTAGCTGAGGTTATCGGTGATGTGGCCGGTGGTGTCGATGCGGCCCAGGGGCTGTGTGAAACCAGCACCCGCGAAGTTGGTGATGCGCAGGGTGGGAGTACCAATCAAGCTCGCTTCGGTAACACCGGTGTTGAAACCGAGACCGACCGGATTGAAGCTAGTGTCCTTGTCGTTGAAGACCTGAAGGAAGTAGTTTGTACCGAGGATCAAGTTGTTAAACAAGCGAGGGGAAAGAGTTGAGTTTGCTACAACACTGACGTTGTGCATGCGGCTTGGGGCGACCTGGAAGTATTCCTGATAGACGCCACCAGAGGATGCAGATTGCTTACCGGTGCCACCGTAGTAGCGAGTGGCAATGGAGTGCTTTTCGTTGATGTTGTAGTCGACCTTTACGATGCCGTTGTAGCTGTCGTAATCGTTCTGATCGCCGGCGACCAGGTTGTTAGGGGTAGCAGGGAGGTTGTTGAAGCGTGTTGGCCAGGCGCTCAAAACTCGAGAGGCCAAGGGGCTTTCTGGAATGCTGTAGCGGCGCAGGAGTGCACGGCCTTGTTCGACGAAGGCAGAGGAGGGGTGAGTGTCACGAAGGCTGATGGCGGCGATGGCCTTTTGAGCTTCGCCCGTCATGAAGTAGAAGAGTTTATTCTTGATGGCTGGACCACCGAGGCTGAAGCCGTACTGGTCGTTGCGGACCACGCGCTTCTTTGAACCGGGAGCCTGGAAGGGGCTCAACTCAGCAAGTGCTTCACGACGATTGAAGTAGTAGGCGCTACCGTGCAATTGGTTGGTACCGCTTTTGATGACGAGGTTTACGTTGGAGCCGCCGTTGCGGCCTTGTTCGGCACTGGCATTGGTTGCAATGGCGAACTGGTCGATGGCTTCTACGGGCAGCAATGTGCCAGCGATACCGGCGACACCGCCCTGATTTACAGCAGAAGTATTGTGGAAGGCGTCATTGTTGTCAGCACCATCGATCTGATAGTTGTTGCCGGAAGTGCGCATGCCGTTGACGCTGTTGTTAAGCGGATTGACGCCGGGCGCCATCTTCAGCATTTGACGGAAGTCGCGGCCGTTCATGGGCATGTCCTGCACCATCTGCGGATTTACGACGTTGGCGAGAGTCGTTGAGGTGGTTTCGATCGAGGCGGCGACGGCGCTGATCTCGACGGTGGTGGCTTGACTGGAAACAGCAAGCTTCACTGGAAGATTCGTTACACGGCTGACGGCCACTTCTATCTTGTCGACCTTGGTGGTCTGGAATCCAGTTTTGCTAAAGGTGAGGGTATAGAAGCCGAGCGGAAGATCGGGGAAATTGAAGTCACCACTGGCGGTGGAGACACCTTCACGAGAATAGCCCGTGGCATCATTGATCAATTTGACAGTGGTATCCGGCACGGCGGCACCGGAAGCATCCACAACACTACCGGCAACCGAGCCCCGGAATGTTTGTCCAAAAACACTTGTTGCCAGCAGTAGCAACAAGGAAAGAAAAAGCGAAGACCTGTGAGGTACTTTCACGAAAACCCCCTGAAACAGTTGAATTTGTAGATTTTGCCAGAGCAGAACGGGGCTCTTAAGCGAACGTGGATTACGAAAAGGTTAACACTTCTGTACAGAAGACTCAAATTGAGTCTTTTGATAAGTCCAATCATCTCTTTAATTTGGGCCTGCCAAATCCCTTTCAGCTCCTGTCTGATCCGATTGCGTTTTTTCGTGCCGCAGCTGAGGCGCAAGGACCTGTTGCGCGCATACAGTTTGGGAATCGGGAGTTCGTTTTGCTCAATGACCCTGAGATCATTGAGGATCTTTTGATTCGCCACTCTTTGAGTTTTGAGAAGTTCCCGAGAATCAGCCGCACTCGTGGGCTTTTTGGCGAGGGGTTGCTTACTAGCGAAGAGCCCCTTCATCTGAAGCAACGGCGGCTGGCGCAGCCGGCATTCCATAGGGATCGATTGTCGGCATATGCGGATGAGATGGTGGCGGCCACCACTAGATTGACTGCTGGATGGAGAAACGGAGAACCCATCAATGCGGCACATGACATGGGGAATCTTGCGCTCGACATAGTTTCTCAAACTCTGTTTTCTACACAAACCAATTCACAGTCTGAACAAATCGGTGTTGCGCTCGATCAGGTCGTGCGTACGCTGAACCACCTGGTGACGCCCTGGGGGAACCTCCTGCTCAGTATTCCGTCTCCGTTGAGAAGACGATATCGAGCTGCGCTGAAGGAGTTAGATGAGATTATTTACGGCTTCATCGCAGATCGTCGACAGTCGAAGACCGAGCACTCGGATTTGCTCTCAATGCTCATGAACGCAAAGGACCCAGAAAGCGGGATTGGGATGCCGGATCTGCAGTTGCGCGATGAATTGATGACCATGTTTGTGGCGGGACACGACACTACAGCGAATGCTCTGTCGTGGACGCTCTATATGCTCTCGCAGCACCCAGAAGAGCGTCAGCGCATGGAAGAAGAAATTGACAGGGTGCTTCAGGGCAGACCGGCCACTATGGCTGACGCAGCGAAACTTCCTCAAACTGCCGCTGTATTTCGAGAATCGCTTCGACTCTATCCGCCAGTCTGGATTCTTGGCAGGCGAGCACTGAAGCCCATCGAGACTCCCTTGATTCAACTACGAAGTGGAGCGATTGTGCTGGTTTCCATGGCGGTGTTGCATCGACGCCCTGAACTATTTGAAGACGCAGAATTGTTTGTACCTGGGCGTAGAGAACCTGAACATAGGTATGCGTTTCTTCCGTTTGGGGCTGGATCGAGACTCTGTATTGGGGAGAGGTTTGCGTGGCTGGAAGGAATTCTTTGCCTTGCCACCATCTGTCAGAAGTGGAGACTTGACCTTGTGCCTGGGGCGCAGGTTGAGGCCCAGCCTCTTTTGACATTGCGACCCCGTTTTGGATTGCCAATGATTCTCACACTAAGATAGTTGGAATGTTCCTTCGATTCCTAATCGTGTTTTTCGCATTGACCTCCGGCCTTTGCGCTCAAGCCATCCGCAACAATACAAGCTTTTATCAAAATCAATTGGAGCGCAACGACGATGGGTCTTCGAGTGCTTTCCAATTGGGATTCCGAATCAATTTCTTCGGTCGCATTCAAGATACCGTCTTCGTCAACAACAATGGAAATATTACTTTCGACGCTGAATTACCCGACTACACGCCGCAGCGGATTGTCGAAACAGGCCGGGTAATCATTGCGCCCTTTTGGGCGGATGTAGATACGACAGGAACCCGGTCAGCCCCAGTCACGTACGGACGTAGCGTGGTGAATGGCCGTCCCGCCTTTGCTGCGACATGGCGAAATGTTGGATATTACCGGCGCAAAGACGACAAGCTGAATTCATTTCAAGTTGTGTTGATCGACCGCTCTGATACGGCCGCCGGCAATTTCGACATCGAGTTTAACTACGAGACGATCCAGTGGGAATCTGGAGATGTCTCAGGGGGTGGCGGTGGCACGGGAGGATATGCGGCCCGCGCAGGTTATTCCAATGGGTCTACCGTCCAGGCGGATGCGAATTTCGAATTGCCGGGTTCTGGTTTGTCCAGAGCTTTTCTCGATTCCAACGCCAATGGGCTCATCAGGAGACGCCTGAACTCCGATGTCCCTGGGCGACTGGTATTTGAGGTGAGATCAGGCGGAGTGGCGTCGACTCTAACGATTGAACCGGATGGATTGCTCTTTACGACGGATCGACCAGAAAACAAACCAGCGATCCAACGCATCAGCATGGCGACGAATCAAGGAAGTATCCGGTACAACGTGACAACAGCGACCTCTACATCAACGAGTTCGAATTGGCTCTTTGCGTCGCCGCAATCCGGCCAGACTCCGGCCACGATCAACGTTGACGTCACTACAGAGAACCTGGCACCTGGCGGATATGTCGGAACAGTGCGAATCGGGCCTGCGGGCAACCTGACGACTTTTGGAGTGCAAGAAGTTGGAGTGGTGTTGGCGGTGGGCAATAACGTGCCGCTGGCTCTGAGAGCTGGCGTGGTCAATGCAGCAAGCTTTCTGCCGGGGGTGCTGAGCCCGGGTGGGATCTTCAGCGTATTTGGATTCGATCTGGCAGGAGTAACACAAGGAGTGACACAAACTCCAATTCCAGACCTTCTCGGAAACGTGCGCGTTGAGATCAACAACCAGCGCCTGCCACTGTTTTTTGTCAGCCCCAATCAGATCAATGCGATGATCCCGCACAATTATCAGCCGGTGCAGAATGCTGTGCTGCGCGTGATTCGCGACAACGTTCCGGGAACGCCTGTCAGAGTGGATATTGTTCCGGCTGTGCCTGGAATCTTCCAGCAGGCTTCTGGGGTTGGGGTAGTGGTGAATCAGAATGGAAGCGTGAATGGACCTAATTCCGGTGAAAGACCAGGCAGAGCGATTGTGATTTATGCCACGGGATTGGGACCTGTGCGTAACCCGCCGAATCCTGGGGTGCCTTCAAGTCTTACGGAACTGAGCCCAACGCTCCAACCAGCAACTGTCGCAATAGGTGGGAGAAATGCAGCAGTCGCTTACTCCGGATTAACACCGGGATTCATTGGCCTGTATCAGATCAATGCGGTTGTTCCCAATGGCCTTGCATCAGGCCCGCACGGACTCGTGTTGACCAGTGGAGACGGCTATCCCAGCGCGCCAGTTCTTTTTTATGTTCAATAAGAAAGACCGCGACATTCGAATAAACGGCGTGTTCAACCTGACATGAAGTCAATCATCCTAATCACAATCACATTGGCTGGTGCCCTGTTTGCACAAGAAGCAACCCCGGGAGTCGCCAAGCGCCAAAGCAACCAACAGAAGCGAATCGCTGCTGGGGTTGCCGACGGTAGCCTCAACAAGCGTGAGACGGTGCGGCTTGCGAAGCAGGAGAAGGCTTTGCAGCGCGAGAAGCGTGCCGCCAAGGCTGATGGTGTCGTTACGCGTGAAGAGCGCAAAGATCTGCACCAGGATCAGAACAAGCTCAGCCGCCGCATTCACCGGCAGAAGAATGACGCGCAGACGCAAAAGCCCTAGCCGGTGAAGAAAAAGGGGCTGGTGCAGCGATGCACCAGCCCCTTTTTCATTTGGTTAGGCCTTGATTAGAAGCTGTCGCGAAGACCTGGCCTAGTCACTGGGAACCCTGCGTGATCCGGTAGGGCCCAGCCGTTGCGGCGGTCATCACTGGAGTGACGATGGTGGAGCCGATCCAGCGGTAAATGTTCATGGGCTGAGAGGGCGCAGGCTTTAGAGAGATGCAACTTTCGATAGACTCTTCCCTATGCGTGGTTCCATTCTCTTTTTGCTTGTTGCACTGCTCGGTGCACAGTCTCCACAGTTTGACTTGATCATTACGAATGCAAGGATCGTAGATGGCTCGGGTTCCCCCTGGTATTACGGGGATCTGGCAGTCAGCAAAGACCGGATCGCACGTGTGACCCCGCGCGGGATGCTCGCCTCGACCAGTGCGATCAAAAGGATCGATGGCCAGGGGACGCTGGTTCTCTCTCCCGGATTTATTGATATTCAATCGCATTCGCGCGAGGCAATTCTGAGCGGTGATGGCCGCGTGATCAGCAAAGTCTCCCAGGGAATCACGACGGAGATTATGGGGGAAGGCTCATCGAATGCACCTGCCAGCGCCAATTCTGCAACAGAGGCAGACCGGCAGTTCATTGGCCCGCATGGATTTGCCCGCTGGCTCGATGCTATGAAAAAACATGGTTCGAGCGTGAATTTCGGTTCCTATGTTGGACAGGGTACGATACGCGCGTTCGCTAAAGGCATGGCCGCCGGCAAAGCAACACCGGATGAACTGGCCAGCATGAAAGCGGCGATGAAAGAAGCGATGGAAGATGGAGCCTTTGGGCTTGCCAGTGCACTGATTTATCCGCCGGGTTCGTATTCTGACACTGAAGAGATTGTGGAAGTTGCCAAAGTAATGTCGCCTTATGGGGGCACGTATATCACGCACATGCGGTCAGAAGCCAACGATATCTTCCCTGCCCTTGAGGAGGCGATCCGGATCGGGAAAGAAGCCAAGGTGCCGGTGGAACTTTACCATCTGAAAATGGCTGGGCGTAGGAATTGGGCGAAGTCCACTGAGTTCCTTGCCACGATTAACAATGCCCGTGCTCAGGGTGTCGATTTGCAGGCGAACATGTATCCGTATACGGCGGGTTCGACTGGGTTAACCTCTTGCCTTCCTCCCTGGGCTGCAGAAGATGGCAAACTCTATGAGAATATTTCGAATCCCACGGTTCGCGAGAAGATGCGTGCAGAGATGTTGTCAGATCGCACTAATTGGGAGAACCTTTGTGGGGCATCAACGCCTGAAGGGGTTCTCGTACTTGGCCTGCTCAAGCCTGAGAACAAGATTTATGCCGGTAAGTATCTGAGTGAAATCTCGGCCATGAAATCGAAACCCTGGACTGAAACAGTCTTTGAATTGCTTGCTTCGGAGCGTCAACGGATTGGGACTGTTTACTTCATGATGAGCGAAGAGAATGTCGAAGCAAAGATGAAGCAGCCGTGGATGAAGTTTGGCACTGACGCCGGTGCGGCCGATCCTGACAAGGCCACCAGCCTCGTGCACCCACGAAGCTACGGGACGGCTACTCGGATCCTTGGCCACTACGTGCGGGAGCGCAAAGTGATGACGCTTGAGGAGGCTGTTCGCAAGATGACTTCAGCTACTGCGCTCAGGCTCGGCATCATGGATCGCGGTCTACTGAAGCCCGGCCTTAAGGCAGATCTGGTGCTCTTTGATGCAGCGACAGTTGGTAGCCCGGCAACCTATACGGCACCTCACCAGATCTCGACAGGCATACACTCGGTCTTCGTTAATGGCGCTGCTGTATGGCAGGGTGGCAAACATACTGGCGCAACGCCTGGCGATATCGTACGCGGGCCCGGTTATGCGAAATACGCGGGAGTTGCCTACGACCTTTTGTATCGCAACGCGAAGATTATCGATGGCACCGGGGCTGGCTGGTACATGGGCGACCTGGCAGTGAAGGATGGCAAGATTGCAGCCATCACTCCTGCGGGCCTTTTGAAATCTTCCACAGCAAAGCAGGCTCTCGATTTGAAAGGGCTTGCTTTGACCCCCGGGTTTATCGATATCCAGTCTCACTCTCGAGAAGCGTTGACAACGGGCGATGGCCGGCTGATCTCCAAAATTACACAGGGGATCACGACGGAGATCATGGGAGAAGGATGGTCGAATGCTCCAGCGAACGAAAAGACTGGCGACCAGGCGGATAAGAACTTTACCGGGCCGCATTCCTTCGACCGCTGGCTTAAGGCGATGCAGGCTCGCGGCTCATCGGCAAACTTCGGATCCTTCGTTGGTGCGGGGACCATCCGC
>Ga0209591_10002189_pt1 | contig 23672 bp, 15 predicted proteins | sample MAT01_FD_187207 | JGI IMG/M metagenome (GOLD analysis project Ga0209591, IMG submission 187207) | Freshwater microbial communities from Lake Fryxell liftoff mats and glacier meltwater in Antarctica - MAT-01 (SPAdes) (version 2) | ecosystem: Environmental > Aquatic > Freshwater > Ice > Liftoff... | reverse complement strand
CATCGGACTGGTTTACCACTCCGAACACCCATCAAATAACACCCGCACCATTAGCGGTCATGCGTTGAAAAAGAAAGCGGAGGCACCCATGCGTTACGGTCGCATCGCCGGACAGGATTTCGACGTCTCGCGGCTGATTCTCGGCTGCGACAATCAACGGACCATGCCCCATTCCGTGGCCATGTTCGATGATTTCTTTGAAAGAGGAGGAAACGCCTTTGATACCGCCTGGCTTTATGCGGAGGGACGGATGGAAGTGCTCCTCGGTCATTGGATACAAAGCCGCGCTATTCGCAAACAAGTCTTCGTTATTGGCAAGGGTGGCCATTCCCCGCTCTGCGAACCGAAGCATATACTCTGGCAGTTGGAGGAAACCCTCAACCGGTTGCAGAGCGATTATGTGGATCTTTACCTGATGCACCGCGACAATCCCTTGGTTCCTGTCGGAGAGTTCGTCGATGTCCTGAACGACCTCCAGGCCAGGGGTAAAATCAAAAGCTTCGGCGGCTCCAATTGGAGCATTGAACGTGCTGCGGAAGCCAATGACTATGCCCGGATGAAGGGACTGAAAGGATTTTCCGCTTTGAGCAACAACTTCAGTCTGGCCCGGATGGTCGACCCAGTATGGACCGGTTGCGTGGCCGCTTCCGATCCGGAATCTAAAGCATGGTTAGAAAAAACCGGCACCGCGCTCTTCGCCTGGTCCAGCCAGGCCCGGGGCTTTTTTACCGACCGCGCAGGTAAAGACAAACATTCAGACGCCGAACTGGTTCGCTGCTGGTATTCCCCCGACAACTTCCAACGCCGTGAACGGGCACTGGAACTGGCCCGGAAGAAGAACACCTCGGCCATCAACATCGCCCTGGCCTACGTCCTGCACCAAAATTTCCCGGCCTTTGCCCTGATCGGTCCCCGCACGATTGCGGAAACCGTCAGTTCTTTGGGTGGGCTGAGTGTTGAACTAACACCGGAAGAAATCGCCTGGCTCAATCTTGGGACCTGAATCTGGTAACATGATCCCTCAGCGGTGGTATGCCTGATGTGCGTGTGAGTGGGGATGGTAATGCCTTGACTTGGCCGCCAGCCGTTTGAGTGCATGCCGCATTTTGACGAGGGTCTCACTGTGCTTGGGTGCTTTGGGAATTGCGACCTCGTAGTGTCCTGAGGCCATGGCATCTGCTGCGTCAGCCATTTCCCTTATGGGGGAGATAATCAGCCGATAGGTTCCGATGGAGGTGCCCGCCCAGATGATCACCGCGAATCCTATAAGCCAATAGGCTTCGGCCTTGGAAGCACCCAGTTGTTGTAGCCAGTAACTGTCGGTACTATTTGTCAGCCTGTGCTGCTTCTGAACTGCGTCTGAAACCAACGCATCAATTTCCATGCGATAGGCCGGAATAGAGTTGATCGACGCATCTAAAATATCATAACCCTGCCCGCTCTGATTGATTAAAGAAAGAACTTCACCAGAATAGGATGCATAAACACTGCGTATATCCCTGAGGAGGGTGGTATCGGCCAAAAAAGCCAGCGAGCCGTCATTCAGGATATCATCCAGACGGCCTTGGCTTTCGATCACGGTGTCAGTGGCCAATTGATGCTGTCCATTTTCGGCAACCAAAAGTGCGCCGTCTGTCCTCAGTGCGAGTTCCCGGATTTCATACAGGCCGTCAACCTGGTCACTCAGACCTCTCCAGGTTTGAGCCACCTGCCGGTTTTGAGCGGTTAAATAGTAGACAGCCATTCCGGTGGTGACCAAGATGAGCAACAGTGCGATGGTCTGGCTGATAAAGAATGTTTTTCTAAGCATAAGGTTTCTTTGTTGATTTAATGACAAAAGCGGACAAATAGAGGAATCGCATAAGCCATGCCATTGGGCTTATTCCTGGAAAATCGCATGGAATCAGACCCAGCCTAAAAGTCAGAACCTGCTGATAACGTCCGTTCTTAGGGATATTTTTATCTCTGCATCCTGTTTTTTACCAAAAATAATTTGGGTAATACGCATAGAACTTTCACAGGCAGAACGCACGAAAAAGACCCTGCCTTTTGTGCAAATCGCAGGGGGTAACAGGATCTTTTTTATCTTCCGGAATCTGGAAATATTTTTTCGCACCTGATTTTTCCACAAACGAAACGAATTCCTACCCAGCAGAATGCGTCTCTCTGGTAATTGTCTAAAAATCCGCACTCCCGCCCGGTTTTCATGGCATGCAATAAGCTGGGTTTAAATTAACGGGCGCTCTTTCAGCAACCAGGAAGAAAACTGCATGAAAAAATCCCTTGGATAATAAAACCACTGTGAATCTGGCATCACTAACGCGCAAGTCCTTTTGCTATTTGGCGGCCGGTGCCACCATGGGCTACATCAGCAGGCCTAAAATCCTGGGTGAAACACTTCTGCGAAACGATGGTGACATCCTTTCTTCACATGCCTCTCCAACAATCCCCCTTTCCCCCGTTACGATCCAGACGCCAACAGATGAAAGTGAAGCCCCTTCGCTCTTCCATAAGATCGACATGGCGAACCTGCAGCCCGGGCGCTGGGAACACATCATTCTTCATCACAGCGCGTCCAATCAGGGGAACGCCGCGATTTTTGATCTTTATCACCGGACAATCAGAAAAATGGTCAACGGGCTTGCCTATCATTTTGTCATAGGTAATGGAACAAATTCAGGCGATGGCGAAGTCGAAATCTCCAGGCGTTGGCAGTCCCAGATTCAGGGGGGGCATGTCAAAGATCCCTTTTACAATTCCAATTCAATCGGAATCTGTCTGGTGGGAAATTTTGAAACATACCCGCCGAGCTCCGCTCAGATCAAAGCCACGACGGAACTGGTGGATTATTTGAAGAACACTCTTCTGCTGGGAAAACCCAACGTTCTGCTTCATCGCGACATCCAGAAAACACTCTGTCCCGGACGTTTTTTCCCCGAGGATATCCTCCGATCCGCTTGGGGTTGATCAAGCCATTTGCACGATTTTTTATCTTATAACCATGCAATCGGCTCGAACCCATGGGTGCTGGCCACAGGCCACCGTGCTTAAGTGCCTCGCGTGGAACATGTCCCATATTTCAGGGGTCTATGGCATTAAAGATGCGAAAAGATTGTATGGAAAACACTTTCGGAAAAGCCCTTATCGGAGTGTTACTGGGCGCGGTCCTACCTCTTTCACCGGCTATTGCCGCCAAAACTGAATTATCTCCCAATCAGGCCAGGATCTGGCTGAGCTCGTGGAACGAAGATTCACAAAAAGCCATTCTGACCCAAGTGACGTTGCGCCATGAAGCGGACTCCATGAGCGAGCACGGGTATCCTGGAAATATCCGCTTCATTTCCAATAATGGGGAAGACCTGCTTCCGGAAAAGATTTTTGGCTCCGGCCTTTATACCGCAGCCTATTTTGCCTGCGTGACCCGGGGGAGACCATGGCTGGCTTCCTCCTGGCAGATCACAGAATTGCCAAAGGCGGAGTGGAGCGATCATGAAGCCTCTCTTGCCCTGGCCTTAATTGCTACCGCTGAAAGGAAAACACTCCGCGAAGATATTCTCATTCTTGGTAGAATAAATCCCGACCGCACCCTGCGGAATGTGGATCACATCAAGGAACGGATCACGGCGGGCCTGCAACAAGGTCTTCGCGTCTTTGTGTTGCCCGTCTCCCAAACCGTCATTGGTGAGGACGAAGACATGGTCAATCTGGCATCTTGGATCAAAAGCCAGGGAGCAGAAAGTTATCGCGCAAAAATGCTTTCGGATTTGACTGTCCTGCTTTTGAAATCTTCCAAAAACGGAAAAGGCTCTACAGAGAATCCTGAAAACAACGGGGAAGCAGATCCCGAACTAAACCTCAACTTCAAAGAACTCCTGCGCTCAAACAACAAACAACTGGCCGAACCCCTGATCATTCCCGGATGGCTAAAATCACATGAGCTGGAAATACAGGGTTACCGGGCCGTGGCGGCAGAACATCACAGGCTGGGTATTCTGGCATACAAAGCTGGTCTGACTTTTTCCGCCTTTGAGCAGCTCAGAAAATGTGATGCCCGGATGGTTTCGATCGCCGCTCTTTGCAAACTCACCCAGGCTCCCGAATTGTCACTTTATGAGAGCCGTTCCGAGGCCCTATTGAAGGATGTTCAGCTGCTGATGAAGACAAAGCCGGACACGGACATTGTCACAATGACCTCCGGCAAAGCTCTCCTGTTCTCGGAGACTGACGACAAGCTTTCCGGCCTGGGCGACTGGGTGGAAAGCACTTCCAATGCCGTCAAAAAAATGAAAGTCACCAAGAGTGGAGCCGACGAGGGTGAAACAACTGGAACTTTGCTTCGTTGGATCTACGCGATCGGGTCGGTCGATCAGGAACTGAAAACGCTTACAAAAAGTCGGCCTGCTCTCATCGCTTCTGCGGAAGAAAGCACCATTTTTGAGGCTGAATGGAGAGTCAACGGTTTTCTGGATCTGGCCAGCCTGGCCTATGCCGACCTGACCGAGTCCTTTTTCTACCGATTGCCAATCCACTCGGATGAAGCCTTCCGTCAGGAACTTGTCCAGAACGCTTCGTTTGTTGCCATTCTTCGTAACGCGCGGGAAAACAAGATGGACAACCGGGCCTGGTATGGCGGACTGACCGAAGATTTGATCGAACGTCGCGAACGCAACCTCATTGAGTCCCAGTTTGTTCCGGGCACCGGTTACGCCCCCCAAAGTAATATCATCCAGGAAGACTCCAAACAAAGCGTCGAAGCGGGAAACAAGCTCATCACGTTGCTTAACCAATACAGCAGGTCCATTCAGACCGCTTACCAGATGAGATCAGGCAAGGATATCCGGATCTCCTCAGCCTTCGCGACGGACGGCCAGGGTGAACTTTTACGTCTTCAGGAAATTGCCCAGGAGCAGGCACGTCGTAGTATTTCCAATCTTAAGGAAATGGGCATTGATTCCAATGTGCCTTCCATCATTTTCTACCGGGCTTTTGTCATGGCGCAGAGCAGCCGGGAAGAAATGAGAATCGAGGCCCTCCGCCAATTCTGGAGATGCACCCTCATCTCGGATGCTCTTTCGGTTTTATCCTTCACCCCTGCCGCAAGTGTGGCCGAACCGGTGAAGGAAACCACTCCAGATTCGCCGACACAACCTCTTCAGGAATCCGTCTTCAGCCGGACCCCATGAAGCCCCACTCCGTTGTAATCCTGCTCAAGAGACAGCTGAAGAACATTTGTCTTTTGTTTCTCCTCCTTGCGCTTTCCACGTCCCTCTATCTTTGGCACTGGCTCAACCCATACTTCGTCCGGGCCCAGCAATATGATCTCTCCAATATCGAAGAACTTCCCGTCGCCAGTCTCATTTATGACAGGAATGGGAATTCGTTGGGCAGAATTTTTGAAGAAAACCGCGTGATCCTGAACAAAGGCCAGGTTCCCGATATTGCCATGAAAGCGATCGTGGCCGCCGAGGATCGCCGCTTCTACCGGCATGGAGGGACTGATTGGAGGGGAGTCCTGCGCGCGGCGTGGATCAATGTCCGTTCCCGTAGAATTGAACAGGGGGCCAGCACTATCACCCAACAATTAGCCAAACATATCATCGGCGATTTTCGCCGCACCATGGATCGTAAACTACTGGAAACGTTTCTGGCCCGCCGTTTGGAAGCTCTTTACTCCAAGGATGAGATTCTCAGGCTGTATCTGAACCGGATTTATTTCGGAAGCGGCTATTTTGGTCTGGAAACAGCTTCCAAGGGCTATTTCGGAAAACCTTCCAAGGACCTGTCTCTGGCCGAATGTGCCATGGTGATGAGTGTGGTGCGCGCACCTTCCAGCGGGTCACCCCGCAGAAATCCCGCCCAGGCAGAACTGCGCATGAAACGCACCCTGCGCATCATGGCGGAGGAACAGTTGATCAACCGCTCCCAATACCAGAACGCTTCGACAGAAGTGATCAACATTCTGCCTTTCGAAAGCAGCGGGCTGGAGAACCATTTCGTCAATGCTGTCCTGAGCCGGGTCGAGCTATTGCTTGAATTGCAGCATCGTGAACAGGTTCCCCAAGGTCTCCGTATTTACACGACGCTTGATCTTCCGCTCCAAGAACAAGCTGAAGCGGAAGTGGAACGGAGCCTGACGGAATATGAAAAAAATCCGGGAGAGCCCGTTCCTTTCGAAGGCATGCAGGCCGCTTACGTGGCCATGGACGAGGCGAACGGGGAAATTCTTGTCTATGTCGGCAGCCGCGACTTCAAAAGCAAACCTTTTGATCATCTTCGCCAGATGAAGCGCGACAGCAGCGGACTGCTCACCCCTTTTGTTCATGCCCTGGCCCTGAAGGAATGGAATCTGAATCCCGCCACCCTCCTGGACGCCTCCTATCTTAAGGAAACGCCTGAAGGTGGCCTTGTCAATGTCCTGAAAGATAAATCCGACCGCAGCTCAATCATTTGGCAGGACTCCTTGATTTTTAATTCCTTATTTTCTGAACGCAGGTTGACCTTGAATCTGGGCTGGCCAAAGATCCAGACCTGGCTGCAAAAAATCAACTGGGAGGATCATCCGGGCGGCCTCTTGGAAAAAGCCCAGGAACTCAACCTGTTACAAATGGCTTCCCTCTACCGGGCGCTTTCACATCAAGGTAATGCCATTGAACCTGTTTTGATCAGACGTATCGAAACAGCACGGAACGAAATTCTTTTTGAGAGGAAAACGGCAACCGAAACCCGACTTTTTTCTGAAACAAGGGCTTTCCAGGTTTTGCAGGCGCTGCAGGATAGAACCCGCGAAGGTTCTTCACGTTTGGTTAGAGACTATCTCAAAAGCCCGGTCAACATGGCCGTGGTTGATTCAAGTTCCCCCGGCAATCAGGACTCCTGGAGCGCGGGCCTTTCCCCGCGCTTCGTCTCGCTCGCCTGGGTGGGGTGGGATGACCAACGGGCCTTTCCCACCCGTCGTGCAGCGCTGAACGCATCTCTTCCCCTCTGGTCCCGTATGGCCGACCAACTGGAACTACAATCCATCGGGGCCACCGAATTCAAAATAGCGGAAGGCTTGACCAAGGTTGAAATCGAAAGACTGACCGGCCGGATCAATGGGTTTGCCTACGATCAACCTCTTACGGGCAATATTGATCTTTACCTGACCAGCGATCAGCTCGCCTCCATCAAGGCGGCCAAAAGCAGCGCGGCGAATCCGGCCCAGCAGCCGGAAAGTTTTGCGGCATGGTTCTCCACCATCCTTGCATCGGAAGAAGCAGAGGCGCCACGGCCCATCCAGGGACCTGACTTGCTGGGGAGCCACACCATACCCGAAAACGCGGAGTTCATCGTTCCGGGCCAACGCGGTGATATTCTGACAAGTGATGGAACCATTCTGGCCACCAACCGGAAATCCCAGCAGCTCGTCTGCCGCTGGCCCGCCATTCAAAAAACTGGATCTGATGATGAACTCGTTGCCTGGGTGGAGGAGCGCACCAAAGCCGTCGGCGAACTGTTCGGAGAGCCCCTGTTACCGATAAGCCGTTTGGATTTGATTGAGGCCTACACATTCCGCCGTTTTCTGCCGCTAATCCTGAAATCAAATCTGACTTCTGAGGAAATCAGGAAATTCGGAGAATCTTCCCTGGAAAAAAAGGGTTTAGCCCTTCAGGGTGTTCCTTACCGCCACTATCCGTTTGGAACGTTATTGGCCCACACTCTGGGTTACCTGAGCCTCAAACAGGCACCAGGCCGGGGACAATACCGGGCTTCCGAAATCATCCATGAAACCTACCGGGGGGAATCCGGCCTGGAAGCCACCTTGGAAGATGCCTTGGTCGGCAAACCGGGCTTACTGGATATCTCCACCAATCGCGAGGGCTTTCTTACGCAGGCCAGGATGGAGCAGGAACCCACTCCCGGAGCCAACGCCCGGTTGACCGTTGAGTATCGCTGGCAACAGGCGGTGGACACTGCCTTGGCCAAACAGGCCCTTCCAGGGGCCGCCGTAGTCATGAATATCAAAACCGGGGACATCCTCGCCATGACTTCTGTCCCCACATTCAATCCCAACAGCTTTGTCCCACGCCTCCAGGCTAACGAGTGGCAGGGCCTTGTTGAAAACAGTCAAAAGCCTCTTCTTCACCGCGTCTTCCGGCAGCATTACCCTCCGGGCTCCGTTTTTAAAATCGTCACCACCGTTGCGTCCATGCAGGCTGGTGTGTTTGATCCGGCACGGCGCATAACATGTCCGGGTTATTATGACGTGGGAAATGTGCATTACGCTCTTCCACGCGAGGTCGGGGTGGTGGCTTTTCGCGAAGCCATGGCCTACTCCTACAACACCTATTTCTTTGATCTGGGCCTGCGCACCGGTCGGGATCAGATGGTGCAAACAGCCCAGAATCTGGGCTTTGGACGTCGAACGGGTCTTTCGCTGCCAGCCGAAGTTCCGGGGTTGATCCCTGATCCCAAGTTTGTTCTTCTACAACATCAACGCTGGATGGGACCGGGCGACGTCACGAATATGTCTATCGGGCAGGGCGACGTTTTGGCCACCCCCCTACAGATGGCCGTATTTATGTCGTCTGTTGCCAATCGTGGCCGGATGATGGAACCGCGTCTGATACGGCAGCTCGAGTCTGCGGACAAGACTGTTCTGCAAAGTTATCCTGTCAAAGAAACAGGAAAAATTCAGTTGAGCCCGGATCAGTGGTCTGCCATTCATCAGGGACTGAGGGCCGTGGTGACAGATGGAACGGCCAAAAAATTCCAGGAAGCACCGGTTATAGTGGCCGCGAAAACAGGAACTTCACAAGCCGGTGGAGGTATCAAAGCCCAGATCGCCTGGGCGGCCGGCTTCTTTCCCTACGACAACCCGGAGATCGCATTTGTTTTCATGATCGAGGGAAGGGAAGGTCTGGACGTTTCCAGCACCAGCCACGCCGTGCCTGTCGCACTGGACGCCTTGAACATTTACTTCAAAAAACCCAATGCCCCCAGCCAAATGGCGGTCAATCGCACGCCCTGATCTCAAGCCGGATGAACGGACGGGCACCCAGGCATGGGTGCTGGCTCAAAAGGCATAGCGGATGCCGCCGTTGATGCGATGGGCCACAAATTCTTCACGGCCAGCCTCAACATCGTAATCCAGTGTCAGCGTCCAACTGTCGCCAATGAGGGCACTGACACCCGCACCAAACACGCCGAAATCACGATCCGGGTTGGACGTGGGTGTGGAAAAACTCCCGGGCAGTGCAATATCAACAAAGCTGGCATTGATATTACGGCGGTCATTCAAATACTCATGATGCCAGGCCGCACGAACTTCCGGAATAATTTTGCCCCAGGAGGTTTCCCACTCGTAATTGATCCGTCCACCCAGATTGGTCCGGAAGGAATCCGCATCATCGTCCGCAATAGTTAGGGCAGCAGGGCCTGATTCAGTGTAACCTTCCACCCAGACGGAGGTGTAGGCAGTGCCAAACATCGGAGTGAGTGTCCATCCCCCGGACTTAAAATCACGTCCAATGCGGGTCTGTAGGCTCAGTTGATCACCTTCTGTGTCTCCGGTGTTGGAAGTTCCCAGGGCGATACGATCGTTGTCATAAAAGCTACGGCCAACCATCAGGGTGCCATTGACGAACCACTGGTTCTTGTAATAGGTTCCATAAAGTCCGCCGCTGCCCGTGTCGATTTCGCTGCTGCTGCCCAGGGCATCCAGATTGGCGTCGGTGTTGCTGTAACCGCCGAAGAGTCCCAACACGAAATTTTCTGTTACGCGGTAGTCTATGCCCAAAACCACAGACGCGGTGGTGTAATCGGAATCAGGCAGGGTGCCTGTGGCGTCCTGATCACCGAACTCAACGCCCCCATTGAGGAAAAAGCCCCAACGCTTGTCCTGCACCGGAGCGGGGGCAGGAGCCACGATTTTGCCCGTGTCCGTCATGGCCTGCGCCTGTCCGACATCAGCCAGCCAATATTGCGTCTGCTGCAAAGAACGGCTCAAGGCACGATCCCAGACGCGCAACCCCGCCACGTCGAACTGGGGACCATCGTTGATGATGTTGTCCACACGCTGGTTGAGAAATTGGCCATTGAACGAGGCATTGTTGAAAGCAATGTTAGTCAGGCCCTCCAGGGAGGTTGGCGTCAGTTCCTCTAGGGACTTGTTGGGGTCTGTCGAAGTGTCCACTTTATCAATGAGTGCCATGGTATTGGTGTTCGCCCCGGCTTGAAGATTGTCGAGAACAGCTCCGACTCCTTTGGCCGTGGGGCTGGTCGCCAGTTGCTCGTAGCTTTGCGAGGTGCTGAGTCCACTGATCAATTCAAAGTTCTGGAAACTGATCCCACCGATCACAACAACCATACCCGCCTGAAGATCGAGAGTTTTCTGGGCCGTCAATCCATTGATATGCAGCTCCAAGGTATCGCCCGTCGCGTGAGTGCCCCCGTTCACGAGCCCGTTGATGTTGGAACCTTTGCGGACGATCATGGTGTCATTTCCACCTTCGAGGTTGACGGCGCGTCCATTGGTCGTGCTGATGGTTCCCGTGTTGTCTAGAGTGTCGTTGCCCCCACCGGTCTGGATCGCTGAGCCATCACCGCGGATGAACCGGGTCGAACCTGCCCCTAATACAACACCGTCTGCGGTTCCGTTGGCAGGATCAATCGCACCAGTAACCAAAGGGTCCGCTGTTCCGTTCTGGATGCGGACAACAGTGAGGGGATCCGCGATGGCTCCTGTTCCAATGATGGTGCCCGTATTGGTGATGCTGTCATTGAAAGTGCCTTCAAAACGGATGGCAAATCCATTTTGTCCTTCGATCCTGCCCGCATTGGTTATTGTGGTGGCGGCGGCAGCCCTACGGTCGGAGTTGCTGTCATTGTTCGCGATGATAGCCCGACCCGCGCCACGGATGATACCAGTGGCGTTGTTGGTGATTACCCCTCCACCGATGGCAATACCTTCGGAATTGTTCGCTCGTCCGCCGGAATCAAAACCACCCGCGCCTGTCCCCTGTATCAATCCGTTGTTGATGATCGTTACGCTGCCATCAATGTCGATACCGTCGCCGTCACCATCTTGGTAGGGACTAAGGCTGCCCGTCCTGTCGATAACATTACCTGCTCCAGCATAGGCCCCGGTGATGGTGCCATTGTTCGTGACCCTGACGTTGGTTGCGGAGGTGGAGGTGCTGTCAAAGCCAATCCCTGAACCGTTGCGTCCGGTGATCGTTGCTCCGACATCATTTAAAATCACGACATTGGTAGCCAACTCCGCGGACTCCACCCCGTGGCGGCTGCCCGAGATCGAGCCGAAATTGTTCAGGGTGGAGCCGGCACCGTCTTCAAAGGAGACCCCCTCCGAAGTGGAAAACCTCTCCGTAGTGCTGTTGGAGGGAGAAACATTGAAGGGAGGAGATGTGTTGAGGCCATTATTGTTAACACTGTCATTAACCGTGCTGTTTCCCAAAATGGTTCCGCGATTGTTCAATATCTGATTGCTACCCAGGCGAACAGCATCCGCCCCGTCCGCCCGAATCAATGCGCCGACGTTGTTGTTGATCGTGCCTCCTTCAGCAGAAGCGAAGTCCAAAGCCTGTCCAGATCGTTGACTGCTAGGGGGCAGACTGGTCACCAAGTCCGGAGTTAAGGCGATGATTTGGCCATCGTTGGTCAGGTTGACCGTGGTGCCGCCGCGTATGCGCAAGGCATCATCTCCATTGGCCCGTATGATGCCAGTGGATAGGTTGGTAATCGTCAGGGTTCCCAGATCACCGCTGGCCGTATCGAGGCCGCGGGAAGCGCCGAACGCTTCGACCGTGCCGGAATTGTTCAGCACAAAACCCGTGGCCGCAGCGGTCAGATTGAACACCGGAGCTGCCGCACTCACAGAAGTAATGAAGGCACCGGCATTGTTCGTGACCGTCATGCCAGAAGAATTGACCGAGATGGTCTGCATCGTTTCGCTGAAGTTGGTTCCTGTGGTAGAAATAGTGCCCGCATTGGTCAGTAGCAATCCACTAGCAGTCACCTGGATGGCGTTGATGGTGCGCGCACCACCACCATTGACGGCGTCCCCGGAGTGCCTGATCAGCCCATTATTGTTCAGAATGGCACTGGCACCGCTGACCAAAACCACATTGTGCAATTCATTGCTTGCATCTGCAAGGACGGAGGAGGAAGTCGTGCCACCGTTGGTAAAGGTATGGGCACCGGAAATGGTAACGGTTGTGCTGGTTGCCCCGCCAGTGTTTAAAGTCAGGGTCACTCCCGGCTGCACCTGATTGTTTCCCACCGCCGTGGTTTGAGGTGAATTCGTGGTATTGGTGGTGATATTGAACTGTGCCCATGCTTCACCCATCCCAAAAAGCAATACAAACACGACCCCTGTAAATGAGACAAATTCTTTGATCACCCATCTTAGCTAGAATGCCATTGCGTCGTTTATGTGACAAAAGAGATACAAATAGATGTGGAGCCGTGGAATCGGGCCCCAAAAATACACTTAAATTTTTGTGTGAACTCCGCCAAGACTAATTCTACAGGCTGGATGACAAAGCTTATAACAACCAGAAAGCAACATACCTTGGGTCATTTCAAATAGGAATTATTCAGCTTTTCTTCCGCGACCGTCGTCGGTTCCCCGTGTCCGGGGTAAACAACCGTCGACCCAGGTAGAACCAGCAGCTTTTCCCTGATGCCCTGGATCAAGTCTTCGCGGGATCCTCCCGGCAGATCCCAGCGACCCACTCCACCCTGGAACAAAACATCGCCTCCAAAGATCTGCCCTTCTTTCTCCTCATACAGACAAATACTTCCAGGGCAATGTCCCGGGATGTGCAGAATCTTGAAGCAAAAAGGAGCCATCTCAAACAATTCCCCCTCTTCCAGAAATTTTGTGGCTTTGACCGGTTTGAGGTCGATAGGCAAACCAAAGTTTCGCATCAGCTCAGGATGGGTGATAAGCATCTCGTCATCCTTGTGATAAAAACCCGGGCACTTCGCCCACTCCACGATATCCGCCGCATCCCAGATATGATCCCAGTGCCCATGAGTCAGAACCAGGGCTTTCACCACCATTTTTTGGCTCTTGAGATGATCCAGCAATCCTTGGGGCGCATCGATTACCAGCCAGCCGCCTTCCACCTCCGCCATGTAGGCATTGGTTTCAGCCAAACCCCCGGTATAAACACGGATATTCATCTTCATTTCTTAACTACAGCGCTCAATCCGAGCCCCCAGACTTCTCAGACGGTCGTCGATCCGGCTGAAGCCACGGTCGATCTGGACGATGTTCTGAATCTCCGATTCCCCATCTGCGCACAAGGCCGCAATGAGCATGGCCATCCCGGCCCGGATGTCGGGACTGACCAGACGCGATCCCCGCAGCCGCTCGGGCCCTATCACCACCGCACGATGCGGATCACAAAGAACAATCCGGGCCCCCATGCCTATCAGGGGATCGGTAAAATAGAGGCGCGATTCAAACATCTTCTCATGCACCAGGATTGTTCCCCGGCACTGGGTCGCCGTAACTAACGCCACCGAGGTCATGTCGGCCGGAAAAGCGGGCCAGGGAGCGTCTTCGATCTTGGGGATGGCCCCGCCCCTATCCATCTGGATTCTCATTTTCTGTCTGGCTGGAACCAACAGATCCTTGCCCTGCTCGATGGTCTGAATTCCCAATCGTGAAAAAACCATCCGGATCATCCGTAAATTCGGAATATCGGCATCCTGGATCAATACCTCGCCACGGGTCAGCGCCGCCAGGGAAATGAAGCTGCCCACTTCCAGGTAATCCGGACTGACCCGAAACTTGGCCCCATGCAGTTTTTTTACCCCCTGGATCTGGAGGATGTTGGAACCAATCCCATCAATCCTGGCACCCATCTTCACCAACAGGCGGCACAAACCCTGCACGTGCGGTTCGCTGGCCGCATTCCTTAAAATGGTATCCCCCTGGGCCAGCACCGCCGCACAGACCGCATTTTCCGTTCCAGTGACGGAAGCTTCATCCAGGAGAATGTCAGCCCCTTTCAGCACCTTGGCACTCAGCTCAAACCCTTCCTTCGACTCCTTGATCTTCGCCCCCAATGCCTCTAACGCCAGCATGTGCGTATCCAGTCGGCGACGTCCAATACGATCCCCTCCGGGCCTTGGCAGAAACACTTTTCCGCAACGCGCCAACAACGGGCCGGCAAAGGTCACCGAGCCCCGTAAGCGGCTGCTCAGATCCATGGGCAAGGCGTGGGAGGGTTTTCTGGATGCCTGGATCGTGACGGTTTCCTCAGCGTCTTGAGTGTGCACCTCGACGCTGACCCCCAGTCTGCGCAGGATTTCCTGCATGAGAAAGACATCCTCAATCTGGGGAATATTGGACAGTTGCACCGGCTCGTCCGTCAGACAGGCGGCCGCCAGAAGCGGCATCGCTTCATTCTTGTTGCCTTGGGGGCGGATCACTCCGGAAAGGGGATGCCTGCCTTGGATTTTAAAGATGTCTTTGGGCCCGTGTTCGACCATTCACCATGCGAACATGAAAGCTTTTAACGGTCAATCCCTGGTTGTTCCCAATATCAGTTTTGATTAATTGATACAACTTTCAAACCAACCAACGAGCCAATCAGCATCAGGAGGAAGAAGATCCGCCAAAAATCAGCCGATTCCTTGAAAAAGATGATACCCACTATGGCTGTTCCAAAGGCTCCGATTCCCGTCCAGATCGCGTAAGCGGTTCCAACCGGGATCTGCTTGATGGCCAAGGTCAACAATCCAAAGCTGGCAATCGCGAAAACGGCAAAACAAATAGTAGGAACCAAACGGGTAAAACCGACACTGAGCTTGAGGGAGGTGGCGAAACAGATTTCAAAAAAACCCGCCAATATAAGAATAAGCCATGGATTCATAAGGTGGCCAACTTAGCCCGACGAAAGCCATACGCAACAAAGAGTTTCATCCGCAACAAAGGGGGATCCCAAAAAACCTTCGCGCCCTTTCCCGGCTTCCTGTTAAATCAATGGTATGAACGAAGACGAACACATCGCCCGCTGGCTCAAGCTCTGGCCCCAAGGTCGGAAGCTCCCTTTGGGCCCCGGCGATGACTCTGCGGTTCTGCCTGCTTTCCCGAAAAAACATCAGCCCGTCTGGAAAACAGATGCCATCGTGCAGGATGTACACTTTCGCCTGACCGATAAACCCGAACGGATCGGCCACAAAGCACTGGCCCGTGTCCTGAGTGATTTTGCCGCCATGGGCGCCACACCGCTCTCGGTCCTGGTGACCCTGGGCATCCCCGCCAGACTGCCTGACCGGTTCATCGACGGATGTTATCGCGGCATGGCCCGGCTGGCTGGGACTTGGAAAATCACACTCGCTGGTGGAGAAACAACCCGCAGTCGTGATCTCTGGATTTCCGTCACTGGATTGGGCTCTGTTCCGCAGGGAAAAGCCGTCACGCGCTCCGGGGCAAAAGCTGGCGACCTTCTTTTTGTCACTGGAAAACTGGGAGGTTCTTTCCCCCTGCGTCATCTCAGCTTCACCCCCCGCTTGAATGAAGGTGTCTGGCTGGCCAAGCAGGGTTTTGCCAGTGCCATGATGGACCTAAGCGATGGCCTGGGCAAAGACCTTCCCCGCCTGACTGCCTCTTCCAAAGTCTCTTTTCGCATTCAATCCTCCGCCTTGCCCAAACAAAGCGGTTGCACGCCCAGCCAGGCCGTCAACGACGGGGAAGACTACGAACTCCTCTTCAGCGTAAAACCGGGGAACACCGCCGCGCTCCTGAAAAAATGGCCCTTCAAAACCAGGTTGACCTGCATCGGACTTGTTGGCAGGCCGGGCCTTCCCCATTTCACCGACGGCATCCCCTTTCAGGGTTACGATCACTTTTTGCGGAAAAGTCAGCGATCAGAAATCAGAAATCAAAAATAGGCCATGTCTTTCCTTTCCCACAATCCTGCCGAAACCATGCAGCACGCCTGCGATTTTTCCGCCCAATGCACTCCAGGCACCATCATCCGTCTGCATGGAACCCTCGGGGCAGGAAAAACTACCTGGGTTCAGGGGTTTGTCAGTGGCTTGGGCTGTACGACCGGGGCCACCAGTCCCAGCTTTGCCCTGCTCCACGAATACCGGGGAGGACGTCTTGATGTTTTCCACTGGGACCTCTACCGTCTGGAGTGTGACACGGACTGGTCTGTTCTGGATCTGCCCGAACACCTTCCTTCCAATGGCGTAACTGTGATCGAATGGTCCGGCCGCTATCCCGGTCCCTGGCCAACTGAAAACATCTGGGATCTCCACATCGAACCTGGGACTAACAATCAACGCAGCTTGCAACTTTCTCCGGCCAATACGTAATTGTCATGATCCTTTCCATCGAAACTTCCAGCGCCCTCGGCAGTTGGGCCCTGTTCGAAAACGGCCAACTCCTCGAAACAGCCACTTTCGAAGGCAGAGCCTCCTCTTCGCTCATTGCCTCGCTCGAAAAATCGAAATTCGAAATTCGAAATTCGAAATTAATTCTGATCGGCGTCGGCCCCGGCTCCTTCGGAGGCATCCGTGTCGCCATCGCCACCGCCCAGGGCCTGGCCCGCGCCTGGAAATGTCCCATCCTTCCGGTGCGGAGCAGTTCCGCCCTGGCCTGGAAACACCGGCACGTCTCCTTTCTCGGTATTTTTGCCGATGCCAAACGCACCCAATACTTTTTCACTGCCTACGAGAAAGGCCAACTCTCCAGACCCAGTTCCCTGATTCCCCAGGCAGAAACCGAAAACTATCTGTCGAAATGTTCCCTCGCCCTCAGTCCGGATCCATTGGCAGGCATCCCGACCCACGAAGCCCCCACCGCTGAGGATTTGGCACGGCACTACCTCGCCTATGGTGCTGAAGAAGGACTTTCTCTTGGGCCCATCTATCTTCATCCCCCTTTAAAGCCTCCGGCAAAATAAAATTCTCCCTTCCCCATTCATCTCAATTAGTGTCAATTAGTATCCACCTTTCCCGCCTTAGGCGTGATTAGTGGTTTAATTATGTCCCCTGTTCCTTACCGCACCTGGTGTGAAATCGACGAGTCCGCCCTACACCACAACCTGGCCGTCATCCGCGCCCGTATCGGGCTTCATCCGAAAATCATGTGCCTGGTCAAAGCGGATGCCTATGGGCATGGCCTGAAAGCCCTGTCCCGTTTTTTTCAGAATTCCGACTGCCAGATGCTGGGCTGTGCCAACGTCACCGAAGCCCTTTTGATTCGAAAGGCAAAAGTCCGCCTGCCCGTCCTTCTCCTCAGCGCACCGTTGAAGATGGAAATGCAGGAAATCGTCCGCAACCGTTTCATCACCACGCTCTCATCACTGGAGGAGGCCGAAGAACTGGGCAAAGTAGCACTCCGGCAAAAAACACGGGCACGCTGCCATATCAAACTCAACACTGGCATGAACAGGTTGGGAGTGGATTTGGAAAACCTGCTGGAGCTTCTTTCCCAGGTTCAAAATGATCCTTCCCTGAAACTCGAAGGCTTTTACTCCCATTACGCCTGTGCCGACAGCGACCCCGCCTTCACCAGGAAACAATGGGAACTGTTCCAGGGTATCCAGAGCACTGGTCTCTGCCGCCATATCTGCAATAGTGCAGGGCTCTTGGCTCTGCCGGAAAGTGCCGCCGATATGGTCCGCCCCGGATTGGCGGTTTACGGGCTGAGCACCTTGAAAAAATACCAGAAACTCTTCCGCCCGGCACTTAGTTGGAAAGCGCGCATTACCTTCATCCGGGATGTTCCGCGCGGCACCCCTCTCAGCTATGGTGCCACTTACAAGACCCCACGCCGGATGAAAGTGGCCACTGTCGCCGCAGGCTACGGAGACGGGCTTTTCCGCTCTCTTTCCAACAAGGGAAGAGTGCTCGTCAACGGAAGGATCTGCCCGATCCTGGGACGCGTCACCATGGATCAGATCCTCATCGATATTTCACGGGCCGGTAACGTGCCCAACGAATCAGAAGTGGTTCTTGTCGGAAGTCAGGGCAGGCAAACCCTGCTGGCCTCGGATATGGCAGACGAGGCCGGCACCATTGCCTACGAAATCACCTGTCACATCACCGATCGTGTGCCCAGGTTATACAGACATGGTTGAGCGTCCCGGCAGCACAAAACTTTCTTTTCTCTCCGGCTTTTTGCCGACACCCAAACTTGCCTCTTTTCTCCCGCCCATGCATTGGCTAAGCTGTAACGATGAAGAACGCTCTCCTACGTTGGTTGGTTTTGACCCTGGCCGTCTTTCTCGCCGCCACGATTGTTCCAGGAATCTCCTACAATTCCTGGTCTGATCTTCTCATCGCAGGCCTGGTGCTCGGCCTTCTCAACACTTTCCTCAAGCCTCTCCTGACACTGCTTTCCCTCCCCTTCATCCTGCTTACCCTCGGACTTTTCCTCGTCATCGTCAACGCCCTGACCCTGAGTCTGACAGGTTGGCTGGTCAGCGGTTTCAACGTCAACGGGTTTTGGCCCGCAGTCCTTGGCTCATTGATCGTCAGCCTGGTGAATCTCTTCTTCGGAGGCAACAAAAAGAAGACCCGCAGGCCCGTTCAGGCTTCCTTCAATGTCAAACAACCTCCCAATCCCTCCTCATCCGCCGTTTCTAACAAAATTGATTCTGATGTGATTGATATCTGAAAGCCGGTCCTGACCCGTTTATTCGGCAGGAGCCAGAACCGGCCAATACCCGTCCGGAATCACGACATCCGCCATGTTGACATGAAGGTGTTTGCCCGTGCACAGCCCTTCGATCTTCATCCGCATGCCTGCCTTCATCGTAAACGGCCCTTTGGTCGCATCACCTTTTTTGGTGAAGCTGGCCGTTTCAATGCCCTCGGGACGAGTGCGCTTGATATCCACATCGGAGCTTTTGAAAACAAATTGCACCATATTCTGGTTCCCTTCCTCATCTTTCATAAAAACATTAAAATGCGTTCCATTTGAAAAATCCTGGTCAAAACTGGAGATGGTTCCTTCCACTAGTATGCGTTTACCTGTAAACAGGCGGTTGGCCATATCCTCTATTTTGTAATAACCCAGAATCAACGATCCGGCGCCCACTTCATAGACAGGAGATAGTGAGTTGACCGTCCCCCCCCAGTCCAGACTTTCCTTGAAGGCGGACTGAATGGACATGACCACACTGCGCACTGCCAGGGCATCATCAATTTTCCCTTCCCGCGTCAGGGCCCGCTGCCGGGGCAGCAATATCCCAAGGTTCCGTGCCACGGCCTCGTTTGTCTTTAAAAAAGAACCCCTTCTATGATCTCCCTGCAAAATGGCCAGCATCCCGGGCGTTTTGACAACACTGGAAGAAGGAATCTGGGGAGTTTTGTCAAAACGGGCGATTTCATCCCTGACGACCAGATAGGAATCCAAATCACCGGCAGCCTGAAATTCTTTCAGAAGTTTCTGGAGATCGCTTTTATAATTCCCCACCAACACCGCCAGTGCCGTATTCACTTCGTCCTGGCACCCTTTCAAGGTGGGGTCCGGAGCCTGGGCGAAAACCCGCTCGTGCGGCCAAAGGGTTAAGAACAGCACTACTACAGAAAGGCAAAATTGGCGTAGACAATTCATAGATCTATTTTTTATAAACTGAAACAATCGCAAACGCAAGTTTTTGCCGGGAAACGGCCGTGGGTTATTATAATTTGTGGTGGCCGAGCTCTCCCAACCCCGGTTTTTCATCCATCCCCCCGAGGCTCGGGGGCTCCGGCCACAACTTCGAATTTGAGCCGCCTAATCCACCATATGGGAAACTCACCCGCGGGGGGTGAATGGTTTCTTCGGATAACTCTTGCGCCTCTGCATTTCCGGCATTGGCTTGGTTCTGAGCCGGATGGCAGCCGGACCAAAGGCCGAACGCATGATCCGCAACACCTGAAGGGAACTACTGACAGAAAAGTCCTCTGCCGCCTCGATCACGGCCCAGCCCCCTTTTTCCCCCGGAATCTGCAGGCAAAGCGGTTTGTTCCCGCGATGCTCCAACGCCAGCTTCCTCAAATCACTGAAACGGTCTCCACAGCAGGCATCCCGGTTCAAACAGACATAAACTTCCCGGATCAGGGTTTCACAGGCTTCTTCCAGAGGGGTCAATACCTGGGCCAGCATCTTGGCCTGGTCTTCCATGCTGCGGTCTATGAATCCGGCAATCACCATCGGAGCCCCTATTTCCAACAGATTCCCGTATTTTTGGTAAAGATCATTGAACAACGTGATCTCAATTCGTCCCGTGCGATCCTCCACCACGATGCGGGCATAAGGCCTCTGATCCTTGGCCAGACGGACCTCCTTCGAACAAATCACCCCAGCCACACGCGCTGGTGCATCGTGCGCTTCTTCTCCCGCCTCTCCCAGATCGAGATTCCGGAAGGAGCGCAGATCATGTTCATACTCGTCCACCGGATGGCCCGTGACATAAAATCCCAGCAACTCTTTCTCCCCATCCAGCCGCTGCCGGACCGGCCAGTCATCAACCTCGAAAGTTTTGGACGCCACATTCTTTTTCCCTTTGGCAGAGGGCGGTGCTTCCATCAACAACATCCCCTGACCACTCTCCTTGTCCCGTGCCAAAGAGGAAGCCTGGGCCAAAGCCTGCTCGATCTGACCAAACACCTGCGCCCGGTTTTTGCCGATCTCATCGAAGGCCCCCGCCCGCACCAGGCTTTCAATCGTCTTGCGGTTGATTGCCTTGAACTCAACCCGTTGACAAAAATCATCCAGGGATTCAAACGCACCCCCTTCTTTCCTCGCCCCGACGATGGCCTGGGCTGCTCCTTCACCCACATTTTTGATCGCGGCCAGACCATAACGTATCTCCATCGGACCCACGCTGAACGCCAAATCGCTGCGATTCACACTCGGAGGCAGGACGTTGACCCCCATCTGCTTGGCCTCATCCACAAACAGGGCGATCTTGTCCGTGTTATCCAGTTCGTTGGACAACAAAGCCGCCATGAATTGCACCGGGTAATTCGCTTTGAGGTATGCGGTTTGATAGGAAATCAGGCCGTAGGCAGCACTGTGCGATTTATTGAAACCGTAACCGGCAAACTTTTCCAGCAAATCAAAAATTTCCCCGGCTTTTTTCGGAACAATCTGGTTCACCTTCTCGCAACCTTCAATAAACGCCGCCCGTTGCTTGTTCATTTCCTCAAACTTCTTTTTCCCCATGGCCCGGCGCAACAAATCCGCTTCACCCAGACTGTAACCGGCCAGCACCCGGGCTGCCGCCATAACCTGCTCCTGATAGATCATGATTCCGTGGGTATCAGCGGAAACCTGCTCCAACAGGGGATGCTCGTATTCAAACTTCACTTCCCCCTTCTTTCGCTTGATGTATTCCGGAATCAGCTCCATCGGTCCCGGACGATAGAGCGCAATCAAGGCAATGATGTCATCGATGCTCTCAATATTAAAATTGAGACAGGTGCGGCGCATCCCCGGTGATTCCACCTGAAACACTCCGATATTCTGCGCCCGGTTCAACAACTGGAAGGTTTTTGCATCCTCCATGGGCAGCTTCAGCACATCGATGCTTTCGCCTGTCGACTCTTTGATCAGGCGCAGCGCATCCTGGATCACGGTCAGGGTCTTCAGCCCAAGAAAATCCATCTTTAACATGCCAATGGCCCCAAGCGGATCCATTTCATACTGCGTGATGACGTTGCCGTGATCGTCCCTCGTCAGCGGGATGTATTCGGTCAAATCACGATCCCCAATCACCACCCCCGCCGCGTGCGTTCCCGTCTGCCGGACCATGCCTTCCAGAGTCAATGCCGTATCGATCACCTCACGCGCCTGCTCATCTTCTTCGTAAAGTTTCTTCATGTCAGGGTTGGCCTCCATCCCGGTCTTGATCGTGATCTTGGGATCTTTCGGAATCATATCCGCAATCCGTGAGGCATCACCAAACGACAGTCCCATCACGCGCGCCACGTCACGGATCGCCATCTTGGCCCCGAAAGTTCCGTAAGTGACAATCTGCGCGACCGACCGTTCCCCATATTTATCCTTCACGTATTGTATGACCTCACCACGCCGGTTCTGACAGAAGTCCACGTCGATATCCGGCGGGGAAATACGTTCCGGATTCAGAAAGCGTTCAAAAAGCAGCTTGTAACGGATCGGATCCAGATCCGTAATGCCCATGACAAAGGCCACAATACTCCCGGCGGCGGATCCGCGACCCGGCCCCACCGGAATACCGTTCTTTTTGGCGTAACTGATGAAATCCCAGACGATGAGGAAATAATCGATAAATCCCATCTTCTCCAGAACTCCCAGCTCAAACTCAAGCCGCTCCCGAAGCCCGGAGTCCTGAGCCCTGCCTTCATAACAACGGATCATCCCTTCTTCGCAGATCTCGCGCAGATAAGACCCGCGCGATTTTCCTTCTGGCGCCGGATAAGCCGGATATTTGTTCTCACCAAAGGTCAGCTTCAGATCGCAACGCCTGGCGATCTCCACCGTGTTGGTTAGGGCCTCAGGCACATCCGCAAAAAGCAGGGCCATGTCCTCGGGGCTCTTGAGATAAAATTCATCCGCCGGATAACGCAGGCGTTTTTCATCGCTCAACTTGGCCCCGGTCTGGATGCAAAGCAGGATTTCATGGGCGCGGGCATGATTCTTGGCCACGTAATGCACATCGTTGGCCGCCACCAGGGGCACGCCGGTTTTCTTCGATAATTTTTTGTAAAACTCCCGGATCTGTTCCTCCACTTCCAGCCCGTGATTGTGGATTTCCAGGTAGAAGTTGTCCGGACCCAGAATGTTTTTGAAATCGTCGAGCGATTTTTCCGCATCTTTGATCCGGCCCTGCAGGAAAGCCTGGGCAATTTCACTCTTCAGACACGCACTGGTTCCGATCAACCCTTCGCAATGTTTGCTGAGCAATTCTTTATCAATGCGGGGCTTGTAATAATTCCCTTCCAGATGGGCCTGACTGACCAAGGTGACCAGGTTTTGATACCCCTTCAGATCCTTGACCAAAAGCAGAAAGTGGGAGTTCGGGTCTTTGCCGTTCGGTGACGTTTTATCCAACATCGACCCCGGCGCCATGTAAACTTCGCAGCCAATGATGGGCTTGATCCCTGCGGTTTCCGCAGCCTGGTAGAATTCGATGGCCCCAAACAGATTGCCATGGTCGGTAATGGCGAGGGCCGACATCCCCAGGTCCCTGGCCCGTCCCACCACGTCTTTGGGGCGGCAGGCCCCGTCGAGCAGCGAATACTCGGTATGAACGTGGAGATGAACAAAGTCAGGCATGGAAGAGGATTATTCTTACCAATTTTCCCATCCATGCAACCTGTGATTCAGCTTTTTTCAATAAGCTTCAATCCTTTCCCCGGCCATCCTGAGCTTGCCGAAGAATCAGGGGGACTCTTCGTTGATGCGCTCCAAGTAGCACAAAAATCTCCCGGAGTCCGCCTAAGCCGGAGCCATTCAGAGTTCTGCCCGCGAAACACACGAAAATTCGCGAAATAAAGAAAGGCTCGGCTATTTCATAAAAATCCAAAAAACTTTCCTTAAACCTACTTCCGAAACGGCCCCTGTTACGATCAATCCACTCCAACCTGATAGATAAAACCGTTTCCTTCGCGTCTTTGCGCCCTTTGCGTCTTTGCGTTAAAAATTCTTTTTCAAGGACCCCTGAGTTTTGCCT
>Ga0209591_10002186_pt1 | contig 23688 bp, 18 predicted proteins | sample MAT01_FD_187207 | JGI IMG/M metagenome (GOLD analysis project Ga0209591, IMG submission 187207) | Freshwater microbial communities from Lake Fryxell liftoff mats and glacier meltwater in Antarctica - MAT-01 (SPAdes) (version 2) | ecosystem: Environmental > Aquatic > Freshwater > Ice > Liftoff... | reverse complement strand
CGTAGATGCGCACAGGTTCGCCCATATCGAGGCAGAACACTTCGCCGCCGGTGCCGATCGCGCCCGCCTGCAGCACCAATCGTGTGGCTTCCGGGATGGTCATGAAGAATCGACGCATCTCCGGATGGGTGAGCGTGATTGGCCCACCGTTCCTGATCTGGCGCATGAACGTCGGGACCACGCTGCCTCGGCTGCCCAGTACGTTGCCGAAGCGTACCGCCATGAAGTGCACCTGATGCGTGTGTGCCGCGTGACAGACGATCATCTCTGCGACGCGCTTGGTGGCGCCCATGATGTTGGCCGGACGAACCGCCTTGTCGGTCGAGATCAGCACGAAGTGCTGGACGCCGGCATCGAGGGCGCTGGTGACGACGTTCCGTGTGCCGACGATGTTGTTGAGCACCGCCTCGATCACGTTGTCTTCCATCAACGGCACATGCTTGTGCGCCGCGGCGTGGAAGACGGCGAACGGGCGCCAATCCTGGAAGATGCGGTGGATGCGCTCCGCGTCCTTGACGTCAGCGATGATCGGTACCGTGCGAACGTTGGGGAACCGTTCGTGCAGCTCGGCGTGGATCTCGAAGATCGAGTTTTCGCCGTGCCCGACGAGGATGATGTGGCCCGGGTCGAGGGTCGAGATCTGACGGCAGAGTTCGCTGCCGATCGAGCCGCCAGCTCCGGTGATCAGGATCGTGCGGCCAGCAGCCATGGACTTCAGGCTCTGGAGGTCCACTTCCACCGGCTCGCGCCGGAGCAGGTCGCCGATCTGGACCTGCCGCAGGGCGGCTATGGAGACGCGGCCGGAGAGGAGGTCGTCGAGGCCCGGTACGGTGCGCGCTTCGACGCCGGCTTCCCGGGCAAGCTGGACGATTTTGCGGAGAAAGGAGCCGGGGGCGGACGGGGTGGCGATGACGACCAGGTCGAGGCTGGCCGAGGTCGCAATCGAGACCATCTCGGAGGTGTGGCCGAGGACAGGAAGGCCGAGGATCTTCTTGCCGTGAAGGGAGGGGTCGTCGTCGAGGAAACCGAACGGGACCATTCCGGTGCGAGCGCTGTCGAGCATCTCGCGGGCGACGAGTTGACCGGCGGAGCCGGCGCCGATGATGAGGGTCTGTCGGCCTGTTCGTGCCGGCCTTAATCTACCAAACACGCTCTCGCGGCGGGCTCTGGCAAGAATCCGGACGCCAATTGCTCCGGCCATGAAGATGCTGGAGTCCAACAAGCGGACCGACCACGGCACGGTACTCGTAGAAATCAGTCCGAGTAGACCGCCGAGTACACTCGTCGCGGCCACGACCAAGACGGCCGTGTACATCAGCCGTACAGCCTCTCGCACACTCGCGTATCGCCAGACTTGAGAGTAGGCACCCGTCGCAAACAGGATCAGGATGCGAACCAAGCAGGCGAGGGCCACATAGATGGCGAGCAGATCGTTGTGCGGCGCTGGTAATGGCCACACTTCAAATCGTGCAACATAGGCCAGCAGTGAGGAGCCCAGGCTCAGCGTGAGGTCCACGCCAACGAGCAGGTGGGTCCTGTTGGTCGTTACGCGGGTTGGCGAACGGGGTGTCAGAGCACCCTGCATGGAGATCAATTGGAGGGAGCGCCGGGGCGACGGGCGGGACGGTCTGCCGGCATGGGGACTGCTTGGAGAAGGTACCTACGCTTGATCCGACCGGTCACAAATGGGTCGACGGACACGACAAAACTAACAGGTCAATATGCACGAGATGCGATCGGTCGCGATAGGGGGTTCGCTTGCTTCTGGCATGAGTTCTGACTACTGATTGTGTAATGGATGCATAGCTCCGGTTGCTTGGCGAACTCGCTCGCTGACGGAGAATTAGTGCTCACGATGCACCTCGCTGCAGAGGGAGACCGGAGCGCGAACCCTGCCGCGCCTGCCGGTTACCAGACGAGAGGAGTAGCGAAGTGGTTGGAAATGAACCGTCGGGAACTTCTGACGACCAGGAGTACGTCACTGCCTCGGGCGAAGTGAATCCCGATTGGATCGCAAGTCTTCGTTATGCGATTCCGATTTCTATGGTCATCGGCGCGCTGTTAGGTCTCGCCGCCGGAGCGTACGCGTACCTGAGGCCGCCGTCATTCCGAGCTCAGGTGACATTGGCGTCTGTCGGAGCTGCCAGGCCTTCGATTCCGGGCGGGATCGCAGCCAACCTGCTGTCGAACTCACTCGGTGGCACGGGCATCCAGCCGACGGCAGTCTTCATCGCGAAGCTGGCCAAGCTTCCCGGAGTCCTTCGTGCGGTTCTGCAGTCCCCATTGGTCGGCTCACCCACCCGTTCCATCGACGCCGCCATTCGGGGGCCTGCGACCGTACAGATCGGGATCGAGCGCCTTGGACGATTGTTGCTCGTCGCTGTTGACGATCGGACAGGGATTCTGACGGTTTCCGTTGTCGCGCGAGACAGTATGCTTGCCCGGAACGTTGTGTTGTCCAGTGTGCGGGAGATTCGGAGTGCTTTTCGTGACGCCTCAAGGGCTCAGGCCGAGGCGCAGCGGGACGCGCAGCAAGTCCGCGTTGAGAACGCGAGCACGCGGTTGCGAGAGGCCGAGCGCGCGCTGTTTGAGTTCCGAGCCGCCAATAGAATGATCCCTGAGACTTCGCCACTGAGTCTTGTACTGAAGCGACTCGAGCGCGAAAATTCGCTCTCGGAGTCACTCTACAGTCAGGCCGTCGGCGAGCGCGAAGCGGCAACGGCGAAAGTGCTTGAGCAATCCCCGTCGCTCATCGAATTGGACGCGCTGCCACCGGAGCTCCCGCGCGAGCCTCGCGGCACCGTCATCGTCACGATCAGCGTTACGATCGTCATGACGCTGATGCTTGTCGCACTCATCGTCGGAAGGGCTGCGTGGCGATCGCGCAGTACGCGACCCACGCCACGGTAGCGGGATTGGACACGAGCGCGCGACCGCTCACCGCATCGGGTCGGCACAGCCAGAACCTTCGATACACTGCCATCATCATCGGCGTCGTTGCTGCCCGATACGCCATGATGATCGTGGCGCACTTCTGGTCGCTCGCCGTCGATCGCGGCGGGCTGGCACCCAATCCGAGCGGCATTGATGACGGCGACTACTACTGGGGGCTCGCCCAGCTGTTGGCCGATGGTTGGGATACCGATGCGGCCAACATCTTCCCGGTGGTCCTCGGAACGCTGATGCGCGTGACGGGAATCCGCGAAATTCTCTTCTACAAGCATATCAACTTCCTGATCGGACTCGGCGTCATTGCCGCAGCTGTCAGTCTGTACCGCGCGTGTGTGCCCGCCGCACGACGTCGCTCTGAGATGTTTCTCGTCCTCCTGCTTGGCCTCTATCCAAGTGCGCTGGTGTTCGAGCACATTTCGCTGTATCGCGATGGCTGGATCTTCCTGCTCCACATGGTCGCACTGCTGCTCTGCATGCGCACACCGTGGCGCCGTCCGTTGCTCGCGATCCCGGGGGCACTGGGGTTGATCGGGGTCCTCAGTATTCTGACGTCCTTCCGGTGGTACGTTCCGGTGGCCGGTGCGATTGGCGCGATCATGTGGACTCTTTGGCGCCGAATGCTCCGGCTGAAGTTCCGGTACCCGACCGCGATTGTTGCAACAGGTTTCCTGCTCACACTCGCGCTGGTGGTCCCTCTGGTTTATTCTGGCGCCTTCGGGCTCTTCGATTCGGAGTTGCTTCTTCGCGCGCTCGACTATCGCAGTGGGGAAACGACAGGCGCGGGCAGCAGTCTCGGTATCAGTTTCCGCAATGTCAATTCGGTGACCGTCGTGCCCCTGTTTGTATACAGCTTCGCGAGCAACATCTGGGGCCCGCTCCCGTGGCAGATCAGCAGTACCAACACGTTCGCTGGCTTCGTGATCGAGAGCAGCGTCATGGTGGTGCTGACGGTATTTCTGTATCGCTGGCGCTCACGCATCACGATCCCAGTCGCGTTTATCGCATTTCAGGCCGCCGCCTGGTTCGCAACGATCGGCTTCTTCAACGATAATCTCGGTACCGCGCTGCGATTGCGCGTACTCGGGTGGCATATCGGCGTGTTGCTCTTTGCTGTTTTACGGGACTCGCGAGTCGCCTCAGTCGCTCCGAAAGGTGCGCGTGACGAAGTAAGCCGTGATGAGAGCACTCCCGCAAAGTTCAACAATCCCGGCGAGTAGGAGCGCCTGCACTGCGCCACGAATTCCTCCCGTGGGCGTCAGAATTATCGTGGCCAGCAACAGCGTCCCTGTAGAGAGGCTGACGAGAACGGCCAGGGCACGGAACTCGCGCAGTGCCGCCGTCGCATCCTGAAGAAAGGTTGACAGATAACTCAGCCCGGCAGCGATCATGACGAGCGTCAGCTCCGGCGCCAGCGCGGCGTACTCGGCTCCGAAAATGAACTGGAGTGCCGGTCGCCCGAGGCCGGCAGTCGCGACGACGCCAAGAACTCCCCAGACGACGCCGATCTTAAGCAGCGTCCAGATCGAATGGACGAACACCGCCCGATTACCGTCCGCGACCGCGCGACCGAGCCGAGGCATCGCGGCTTGTGAGAGTGCAAGCGCCACGGTGCGCCCGGCAACAATCCCATACGCCAACACTGTGAATTGCCCGACCATTGCCGTACCACCAACAGCGTTCAGGGCAATGCGGGGAATCGTTGCGGCAACGGACAGCGCCACGCTGACAAAGCCAAGCGGCAGTGCGGTCAGGAACAGGTCGACAATGGGGGACCGATGCGTCACGACGCGACTTCCCACGACCATGGACCGTGCGATCGCCTGGCGCGCACGCGCAATGTCGATCCCGAAGAGGTAGAGGGTCCAGAGAATCGCCTGCGCAGCGGCCACCGCGATCACGGAACCGGTCAGCTTGAATGTGACCGCAGTTGTCAGCGTCGTGAGCAGTCCACGGGACGCGAGTGACACGGCAACCGCGCGAAACTCGCCAGCTCGTGTCAGCGCCCCATAGGCAAGATCGCTTCCCGATTCGGCGGCCTTGGCAACGCCGAGGAGGAGCAGGACGAGCGCGATTGCGCCGCGGTACGGCCCGACCGCTGCGATCGCTGCGATGACCGCGATCCCCAGCACCGTTGTCATGGCGCGCAGCCGCAGGTAGTCCGAGTCGGCGTACGCGCCGCGCGAGTCACTCGCCATCATCATCGAGAGGCGGAGACTTCCGAGCATGAAGACGGGTGCCGAGATCGACAGCGCCAAGCTATAGGTGCCAACATCGGCCGCACTTCCAATGCGTGCCAGTGCGATGAGCTGCAAGGCCTGTGCGACCGCATACAGGGCGTTGCCTCCGGCAGCCCAGCCGATGTCGCGGCGCCAGGGCGCGTGCGCCGTTGTCACGGCCGAGGCAACGCGCGTTGCCGCTGTGCTACGAGATGCTCATACTCGATCGGCCGTCGAGTGCGCAGCAGTTCCATGTACACGTCAGAGTGGGCGCGCCAGAGCCGTGGTGGTGCAAAGCGCTCGAGGACTCGAGCGCGACCGCTGGCGCCGTGTGCAGCCCGCAGTTCGGGATTGTCGAGGTAGGCGCGAAGTGCGTTGGCAAGGGCGCCCACATCACCGATCGGCACCACCGTCGCCGTCACGCCGTCTTCAACGGCTTCCTCACATCCGGTGGCGTTGGTGATCACGACCGGGAGCCCCATTGCTGCCGCCTCGAGTGGGACACCCGGCAATCCCTCACGATAGGTCGGCAGCACGACGATATCCGCACTCAGGTAGACCTCGCGCGGCTGATCGACGAGACCAAGCATGCGCACGCGCGGATCCCTTCGCAGTTCGTCGCGCACCGCCTGCGGTACAGGATCGCGCTCTTCTTCCGGGCCTGCCAGAACCAGGACCGTGGATGGGTATGCACCGCGGATCTGTGCCCAGGCCGCAGCCAGTTCACCCACCCCTTTGTCCCGCACGATGCGCCCGACAAAGGCAATCACGAGCGCCCCCTCATCAATCCGCCACGCGGCGTGCAGCGCGCGACGGTTCTCGGCATCGCTTATCCTCGGTCCGAACTCGTTGACGGCATCCACACCGTTGATGCTGCCATGCTCCGGCACGAACACCTTCGCCGCCGACACTAGTCCCGCGTCGATCGACTTCTGCCGGACGCCGCGACTGACGGCCAGAACGCGATGCGCCAACTGGCAACTGACACGCTCAGAGATCGCCAGCAACGCCTTGCGAAGCCCCGAGCTCGTCTCGAGCGGAAGACCGTGCACATGATAGACCCGCACAGGCACTCTCGCGACCCATGAGGAAATCATGCCGAGCAGCCCACCTTTCGGGGTGTGCGCATGGACGATCGTCGGCCGAATTCGCCGAAGGTGCCGGACCAGTCTTGTCAGCGCCACGAGATCGGCCAGCGGTGAGATGCGGCGCGGCATCTCGATCAACGTCACGCTGACGCCTTCCTCCGACTCGAAGACAGTCGTCCACGGCCCCGGCGAGGAGACACCGCTGACCTCGAAACCCTCCGCCTGCATGTAGCGCGCCTGCCCGCGAAGCAGCACAAAACTCTGCGGCACGGTCACGACATAGACCAGTTTGGGATTCATGCGCCTTCGAAGTCGGTTCCCCCGCGCGGCGGACTGCCGCGTTCCGACAGTCCGAGACCAGACCGTGGTGTTGGGCGCCAATCGCGGGAAGATGCAAACTACCGCGTCACCCGACGCCGTGCCACAGACCTACGCATTTCACCGTCGCGACGGCGATTGTTCTGTGGGGTCCGGCTCATCATGGCGTACGGGCAGAGTCCAAGCCTCGTGAAGCGTGTGCTACAGTGCCCACGGACCCGCACATCCGGGGGGCCGTGCGCCTGTCACTGGGGTGGATCGGACAGTCCTCACCTGCGACGTGCCCGCGGTGATGTGCGAGCGAGCCGAGCCCCGGAGCGGATTCGAGGCCGATGGTGCTCCCTGCCGCTGACACAGCACTTACGTCCCGCGCGCCTATATTCAGAGATGCCTTTACTCGCTGACACCGAACCGTCGACGGCGCTCTCTCGATTGCTGCCAAGACTCGCCTGTCCGTCCTGTCGATCATCCCTCACGCATGACGGCGAGGCGCTGACGTGCAACGGCTGCAGGCAGCGGTTTCGGGTTGACGGCTCGGTGCCGATCCTTCTCGCCGCCGAATCGGCTGAGATGATCGACGGATTCCGTGATGTTGCCGAGAACGTGAAACTGCGCCGAGCATTTGGACGATCGCCGGCGCTGCTTCGCTTGATTGATATCATCCGCCCGCCGCATCCATTCTGGTATATGCGCCGCAAAGTGAGCCATGCACAGCGCGTCGCATTTACCCTGCTCGCCGAGCGGCAACCGGCGAGTGACGATCCGATTTATCTCGACATCGGCAGCGGCATTCTCGGCGGCGCCAACGCGTCAGGGCTGTCGTCCAACATCCGTCGTCACACGATTCCACTTGAAATTGCTCCGACGGCTGGCGTCGGTGTCGTTGGTGATGCGCATCGCCTGCCGTTTCGCGACGGGTCAGTGGACGGATTGCTGATTCAGGGGGTCCTCGAGCACGTCCTCGACCCGGAACAGATCGTTGGTGAGATTTTCCGCGTTCTCAAGCCTGGTGCGCCGGTATTCGCGGAGGTGCCGTTCATCCAACACTACCACCTTGATCCGGTCGATTTCCGTCGCTGGACGCATTACGGATTCGCGCATCTCTTTCGACAGTTTGTCCAGGAGAGTGCAGGTGTGTGTGCCGGACCTGCCTCGGCGCTGGCGGACATGCTAACCGAGTTTCCGGCTCTCCTTTTTTCCAGTCCCGCGCTCTACTGGGGCGTAAAGACGGTCAGCGGCTGGGTCTTTGCGCCATTGCAGTTTCTCGACGCGATCTGGTCGAGCGCCCGTCGTGCGCATGTCATGGCGGGTGCGGTCTATTTTCTCGGCTCGAAACCTCGCGACGGAACGCTGTGAGAGGGCTGCAAGGGCGCGTCGCGCTGGTGACGGGAGCCGCGCAGGGAATCGGCTATGCAATCGCGCAGCGGTTGGCTACCGAAGGGATGTCGGTCGCAGTCGCTGACGTCAACGGTGCGGGCGCCACACGCGCCGCCGCCGCCATCTCGACGGAAACCGGCAACCCCGTGCTGGCACTCAGTGGTGACGTTTCGTCGGAGGAAGACGCGCGTGCGATGATCGCAGAGTGTCACGAGCGTTTCGGCGGACTCGCGGCACTGGTCAACAACGCCGGAGTCGATCTGGAAGCCGCGCCGCAGGATGTGACGCGCGCCCAGTGGCTCCGCGTGCACGACGTCGACCTCTGGGGGGCGATGCTGATGGTTCGCGAGGCGGCGCCACTGCTCGCGGTGACTGGTGGTGCAGTGGTCAACATCTCGTCGACCCACGCACTCGCGACGGTGGCTGGGCGAAGCACGTACGCCGCCGCGAAGGCCGGTATGGTCGGGATGAGCAGGGCGCTCGCCATCGATCTCGGTCCGCAGGGGATTCGAGTGAATACGGTCCTGCCAGGATATATCCGCACGCCGATCTGGAGCATGTGGCTCGACAAGGAGCGGGACCCCGAGGCGCTCCTCGGAGTAATCGCGAAACGACACCCGGTGCGTCGCCTTGGCGTACCAGAGGACGTGGCCGGGCTCACGGCATTTCTCTGCTCCGATGATGCGACTTTTATCACTGCTGCGTCGTTTGTTGTCGATGGCGGTAACACCGCACTGTTGGAGTATCCGCCCGAGTGAATGACGCGACGATGCCATTCCGTGGACGTGTGGTCCTGATCACGGGTGGACTGGGGTTCATCGGCAGTGCCGTCGCGCGAACGATGGCGACGCTCGGCGCTGAGGTGCGCGTGCTCGATTCCCTGCTGCCACAAGGCGGTGGCACACCGCGCAATCTGGAGCGGCTGGCAGGAGAAGTCGATGTGACGATCGAGGACACGCGCTCGCGTGATGTCGTGAATCGGGTTGTGGAAGGAGTCGACATGGTGGTCCATCTCGCGGGCCACGACGGCATCAGCGCGCTCGCGCAGGACTGGTACTCGGAGGTCGACATCGGCTGTCTTGGTACGCTCAACGTGCTCGAGGCCATGCGCGTGCACGCTCCAAAGGCGCATATGCTGTTCGCGAGCTCGCTCGCAGTCTACGGCCGCGCGCGTTTGGAACGTGTCACCGAGGACTGTCCCACCGAGCCCTCGAGTCTTTTCGGTGTGCACAAGCTGACCGCCGAGAAGTACTGCGGTGTCTATCTTCGTGAGTACGGCGTGAAAACGACGATCGCGCGCCTTGCGACGGTGTTCGGCCCGCGGCAGCGGGTTCGCAGTGCTGGATCCAACACCCTCGCGTATGTGCTCGATGCGTCGCTGCACGACGAAGCGTTGCGCCTGCCGTATGGCGGGCAGCAGCTGCTCGACGTCGTCTATGTCGACGACGCCGTTGCCGTCATAATTGCACTACTCGCCGATGCAGCGCGTGCTCCGGCCATCATCAACGTGGGACGCGGCGAAGCGCTCTCACTGCGCACACTCGCGGAAACGGTGATCGCGGTCACCGGCCGTGGATCGATCGTGCCGCACATCGACGATGGCAGTCGAGTGCCTATTGAGGGCGTTGTGGCTGATACGTCGCGTCTGCACTCGCTTGGCATCGCTCCGCCGCTGCGACCATTGCGCGCGTCGCTCGGCGAAACACTGCAATGGTACAGAGGGAGGGGCTGATGCTGCATGAGTTGCAGCGCAGCGGCTTCCTGCGCCCGCGTGAGAGGCTCTACGAGCTTCTGACGTTGCAACAGGCCGACTCGCGTGCGGGGCTGTCGCTGAAAGCGGGGACCGAGGCCTTGCTCGATCATCGCACACTGGTCGGGTGCATCGCTCACCTCGAGGCGCAGGCCTTGCTCGTCCGGCGCACCGTGAACGGCAGCGAACGTCATACACTGACGGAGGCTGGTCGACGTCGTCTGCATTTTCTCATCGTCGACTTTGCGCGGGAGCTCTCCGGGCTCCACTCTGCGGCACGTGAACTGCTGCGCCGGAGCCTCATCCCCCTCGCGCTTGATGGCGTGAGAACCGTCGCCTTCTACCCCTTCGGTGAGACCGCCGAAGCGGCGTTCACTGCGATGGATGGCCTCGGGTTTGAACTGGTCGCGATTGTCGATGATGCACCGACAAAGCAGGACCTGCGATTCCATCATCTGCGCGTCAGCCCGCCGAGCATCCTCCGGGAGTTGGCACCTGATGCCGTGATCGTGACGACTGCAGTGTTTCAGGATCGCATCATCGCGCGGCTCGAGGCAATGGAGCTGCCGATGACGCGCATCCATTCGTTCTGAGATCGTGACGTCGTTCCACCACCCTGAACTGCGGCTCGCTGTGGACGGGCGATTGCTGTATCAGCCAGTCGGCGCGACGCTGCCGCTGGTGATCGCGGTCGCAGTCGAGGCGGCGCGGCCGACATGCGCGTTGTCTGATGCGTTGCGGGCAGTCGCGGAGCGATGGGAGGCAACAGCGCATGGCTGGTCGGCGATTGCCGGGCACTGGCACGTGCGGCTTTCCTCGACGAGCGCCGCCGATGGAATCGCGCTACGTGTGTTGCTTGAACCGCGGGCCGACAGCGGCGCATGGAGTTTGAGGCGGCTCGAGCTGTCGGCATCATTGGGAGACGTGGCCGCCGCAGGCGAACCGACAATTGCGTTGCGCATTGCGTATTGCGGAGCCCACTCGCGCTCGGGTGCCAGTCGAAGCTACATCGCTTCGCTGGACCCCGGCATGACGCTGAGCTCGTGGTGGGTCGGTGCGATCCGCACGCCTGGTGGGCTGAGCGTCGTGCTCGGCGCGGAAGAGTCGCTACACTTCGCCACGGAAGTCGTGCTCGGCGCCGACGTCGTCACCGCCAGGCAGCATCTCGAGGGCTGGCATGCAGTGCCGGGCGAAGTTGTCGAATCGGATGGGTTCTGGCTTGCGCGCACCGACGGTGCGGCGCAAGTCCTGCTCGAGCAGTTTGCCTGCCGCCTCGCGGCTGCGCACCACGCGCGTCCGGGCGCATCGCCTTCCGGTTGGGGCAGCTGGGGGCACTGGCTCGAGCGTATCGACCTGAGCCTGATGCGAGAAACGATCATGACGCTCGATGGCATCGCCGGCCTCAAACGTTCGGTTCAGGTTATCCAGATCGACGACGGGTGGTCCGAAATGCTTGAGTCGGGTCGCGTCGCGGCTACTTGGCGACCTAATCGTCGATTTCCTTCTGGCATTGCCCCGCTTGCTGCAGAGATTCGTCGTACCGGTCGCGATTGCGGGCTTTGGCTCCTGCCGTTTACGGTGAATGCGGGCTCGACGCTGCTGTCGCAACACCCAGAATGGATGGTGGCGACCGAAGAGGGCGAACCGTTTCAGGTCGGCGGCGGCGCGAGCTATTGTCTTGATCCGACGCATCCCGGAGCCGCAGCGTGGCTGCGCGACCTATTTCGTAATTTCGTCGATTGGGATGTGCGCTACCTCAAACTGGATTTCCTGCGAGCGCTCCTTTCGCCGGATCCAGATGGGTCCACCGACGGGTTTGACGTGCGTCGCAGATACCATGGCGCCCGCACCCGCGTCGAGGCGTATCGAGCCGGCCTGATGCTGATTCGCGAGGTGCTCGGCGATGCGACGACTATCGTCGCGTGCTCAGCGCCCGCAGCGCCCGGCGCCGGACTCGTCAGTACGCACCGCGTGGGCCCGGACATCGAGCCGCGTTGGGTTGGCGCCGTGTCCGGCGTTCGCGACGCCGCGCGAGCGATCATCGCGAACTGGTTCTGGCATGGTCGGACCTGGGTGAATGATCCGGATTATCTGTTGATCTGCGACTCGGAACCGGTCACGCGCTTCTGGGTTACCGTTGTCGCGATGAGCGGAGGCTCTGTTGTGATCAGCGCGGATCTCGCCGACCTCGCCGAGTGGGAGGAGCGCTATCTGGCCTTTGCCACACCCGCCGTCGGGAGGGCGGCAACGCCGATCGATCTTTTCTCGTCAGCCTGCGATCCAAGGCTGCTTCACCTGCCATTCGATCGGCCGGGCGAGCGCTGGGCGATGATCGCCGTGCTGAACTGGACGGATTCTCCGATCATTGAGCACTTCGATATCCAGTTGGCCCTGCGCGCCGAGAGCGTGCACGTCTGGGATGCGTGGAGACTGCATCACCGCGTGCAGTCCGGGACGGCGGCAGGGACAGCGTTCGTGGAAGCACAGTCTGCTGGGTTGTTTCGTCTGACCGAGGTTGCGGACCATCCGCAAGTCATCGGGACGGATGTGCATTGGGCGCAGGGATGGTTGGAACTCGAGGCGCCGGAGTGGAACGCGACCGAGTTCACATTGACCGTCCGAGGAGCGAGCGATGGGCCGCGTGAAGGTCTGGCGTGGGTTTGGGTGCCGCCGCAGCTCAGAGCGGTCGCGGCCGACCTTGAGCCGTCTGGGCTTGTGCGGCTGATCGTGACGCCGGGCATTACGCACGTGCTTCGATTTGAGCCCGATCTGGCGGGTCGCCCGTCCTGATCCTCGGGCTCACGCCAGCGTTTCATCGCGATTGGAGCTCCAAAGCCTCCCGTACGTCGGTGCTGTCCGACGCTGTCGCGCACGCGCTCAACGAAATCGATTAGTTTCGCAACGCGTGGATGGATTTCGCGGGCAGCTTCTTTCGTCGACCCTCTTTGTGATCAGGTATGTTGATCGATATCTCGGGAAAGGTGGTGGTGGTGACTGGTGCCGGCCGCGGCATTGGTGCGGTGCTGGCCGAACGCTTTGCCCAGGAAGGTTGTAAGGTGGCGATCCTGGAACGTGAGGCCGACGCGCTCCAGACCGTCGCGGAGCGCCTGCGCGCGGCCGGCTTCGATGTCGAGGCGATCCGCTGTGACGTCAGTGTCGAGTCCGATGTACGAGCGGCCGTGGCCACGACCCTCACTCGGTTTGGACGGATCGACATTCTGCTCAACAACGCGGGTGTCGGAGCGCCGTCGCTTCTCACCGAGGAGAGTGTCGAGGCGTGGGATGCCACATTCGCCACGAACACCCGCGGCGTCTTTCTGTGCGCACGCGAAGTCGCTGCGGTCATGAAGGAACAGCGAGGTGGCCGCATCATCAATGCGGCATCGTTCGCGTCCATCATTCCATCCTCACCGATGGGCTCATACGCCGCATCCAAGGCGGCGGTGACGTCGATGACGCGGGTGATGGCCGCCGAGCTTTCGGCGTGGGACATCACGGTCAACTGTTATGCGCCTGGGATGATCCCGAGCCGGCTCAGCGGTTATTCCGACGTCACTCCGGAGCGGCGGAATCAGTTGTGGGACACGCTGAGCATCCCGAAGTGGGGCGATCCGAATGATATCGCCGACCTTTGTATCTTCCTTTCCTCAGCGCGGGCCAGCTACATCACAGGCACGATGATTGACGTCAGCGGCGGCAAGTATGCGGTGCAGTTCCCGCAACTGGCGCGTCCAGCCTCGGAGTACGTGGCGCAGCCGGCTCGCTGATGAAAATCCTGATCTACGGCACAGGCGAGAACAGCCTGCAGGCGGCAGCAATTCTCAGGCATGATCTTGCGATTCAAATCGTCGGGTACCTGGACGACGCCCCCGATCGTCAGGGTGCGTCGCATCTCGGGCTTCCGGTGTGTGCCGGCAGCGACGACATCGGCGCGACCGCGACGCGGCTCGGTGCCACCGGGGCATTCGTTGCTATCGGTGACAATCGCGCGCGCGCGCGCGCCACGGCTCGGGTTGCCGCAGCCGGACTGTCGCTCGTGAGCGCCATCCATCCGCAAAGCATGATTGATGCACCACGCCGGCTGGGCCACGGGATCATGGTGGAAATGGGTGCAGCCATTCATGCCGAGGCGTCGGTCGGCGATGGGACGTTCGTGATGGGCGGTGCCATCGTCTCGCATCACTCGACCGTGGGTGCATGGTCACTGCTTGGTGGCGGGACGGTCTTCGGTGGTAATGTCGTGATTGGCGATTACACCACACTCGGCTGCGGTACTGTCGTGCAGCCCCATACCTCGGTGGGGAACGGTGTCGTCACCGGCATTGGCACCGCCGTGACGAAGGATCTCGCCGATGGATCAGTCGCCGTCGGCGTGCCGGCGCGAGTAGTTCGCGTGGCCGTTGTGGCGTAGTGCCGGACGCGATGTGCTGATCTCACCCCTGACCGACTGACATGCAGGTCTTAACAGCCTCAGAGGCCATTGGGCGGATTCGCTCTGGCTCAACACTTGTCTCGAGCGGTTTCCGTTTTGCGGCGGCGCCAGAGGAATTGCTTGCCGCGCTCGGCCAGCGATTTGTCGCGACGGGGACGCCTGTCGATCTTCGGCTTGTGTACTCGTCGGCGCAGGGAGGGCATGGTGCGGGGCGCGGGCTCGATCATCTCGCACATCCCGGCATGCTGCGGGAGATCATTGGCGGCTACTACGGTTCCGCCCCACGCATCAAGGCCATGCTCAACGACAACAGTGTCGAGGCGTGGAACCTGCCGCAAGGCCAGATTGCGCTGCTCTATCGTGCGATCGCCGCTGGTCAGCCGGGAGTCGTGACGCACGTGGGTTTGCACACATTCGTTGATCCGCGCATTGAAGGTGGTCGAGTCACCCCGCGGACCGCGCGCGATATCGTGCAGGTCGTCGAACTGGCCGGGAAAGAATGGCTTTTCTATCCGGCATTTCCGATCGACGCGTGCCTGCTGCGCGGCACGACCGCCGACGAATTCGGCAACATTTCACTCGAAAAAGAAGCCGTACGACTCGAAGCACTCTCGATCGCGATGGCGACACGAAATTCTGGTGGCGTGGTCATCGTGCAGGTCGAGCGTTTGGCCAAAGGGCGTTCGCTCGCACCCCTGCAGGTTGAGATACCGGGGCATCTCGTGGACGTGGTTGTCATGTGTTCGGATCCGGCAAATGCGCACCAGCAGGCCCTCGACGAGGTCTACAATCCGGCGTACAACGGCGAAGTCATGCTTCCGTCAGCGCGCGTGGTGCCGATACCTTTCAGCGTACGCAAGGTGATCGCGCGCCGCGCCGCGGACTTTGTCAAGCCGGGCATGGTCGTGAATCTCGGGCAGGGGATGCCGGAGGGGGTCGGCGCAGTCGCGCAGGAAGAAGGGATCATGGATTCGCTCTGGACGACACTTGAATCCGGCGTGATTGGCGGAGTGCCGACCAAGCATGTCAACTTCGGTGTTGCCACGAACCCAATGGCGATTATTCGCCACGACGATCAATTTGCGTTCTACAACGGCGGTGGCGTCGATCTGTCGTGCCTTGGGTTTGCACAGGTTGACGCGACTGGTGCCGTGAACGTGAGCCGGTTCGGTGGGAGCTTCACCGGCGCCGGTGGATTCATCGACATTTGTGCCCGTACGCGACAGCTCGTCTTCTGCGGGATGTTCGAGGCGGGCGCGAAAGTCGAGCTGAATGGCGGTAAGGTTGACGTCCGGAGCGACGGGAGTGCATGCAAGTTCGTGGAGACTGTCGACCAGATCACGTTCAGTGCGCGACATGCGGTTCAGGAAGGACGGCGTGTGAGTCTCGTCACCGAGCGTGCTGTTTTCGAGTTGACGCCAGACGGCTGGGCATTGCGTGAAGTTGCTCCGGGGATTCGCATCAACGAGGACGTGCTGGATCGCATGCGTTTCCGACCGATTGTTGAACGCGTCGAAATGATGCGCGCCGAACTGTTCGTTGATGTTGGTCTGGACGGGTGACACCGACGAGCCGGCGAACGCCTGTATATTTGAATGTGTATGGCAGCCGCTACACGTTCGGGCTTCAGGGTGACGGTGCGGTGCCGGCCACCGTGGACGCGCTCGTCGCATATGCCACGCGTCACGGATTGGCCGGGCTGGAGCTGCCGGTCGTGAGTGCGCGCGCAATGGATCGCGCGGATCTCCGGCGAGTGCGCGATGCCGCGGAGCGTGATGGCTTCGGACTCATCCTGTCGTCGCTTGGCACTGAGCCGATACAGCTCCGCGCCGACATCGAACTCGCAGCAGCGCTCGGGGCGCGCGTTCTGGTGACCGCCGTCGCGGAAACACGCTTCGGTGGCGATCGTCGGCATCTCGCCGGGCAATGGCATCTGCTGATGCGCGCGGTGCACGAGCAGATTGCCGCTGTCGTTCCCGACGCGGAGAAAGCCGGTGTGGTAATTGCGCTTGAAAACCATCAGGACCTCGATGCGTTGGACATGCTTTCGCTCTGCCGCGCCCTCGATAGCGAGGCTGTCGGCGTGACATTCGATTGTGCCAACGCGCTTGGAGTCGCTGAGCACCCGATGGAGTATCTGCGCGCAGTGCTCCCCTACGTGGTTCACGCGCACATGAAGGACTATCGCACGCAGTGGACGGATGAGGGGTACGCCCTCATCCGCTGCCCCGTCGGTAGCGGCGTGGTGCCGCTGCCGGAACTCGTGTCCACTATCAAGGCGGCGAAGCCCGGAGTTGCCTTCAGTATCGAGATTGGGGCGCTGGTCGCGCGCGTGGTTCGGGTGTTCGCCGAGGACTTCTGGGCGGATCATCGTCCGCGGTCGCCAGCGGCGCTCTCGTCACTCCTCGGGTTTGTCGGTCGGCATGCCGATGCTGAATCCACAGACCTGCAGACTCCCTTCGAGCGCGCGACTGACAGCACCGACATCACGGGCTATGAGGAGATGGAACTCGAGGAGTCGATCGCATTCGTACTCTCACGGTTCGACTCCTGGATCCGTCCGGCGTGACGCGCCACCGTTCCTCTCTTTCAGTCGATACGACCATGGCAGACACCAGCCTTAGCACCGCCGAGTTTGTGCGGCCTTGCCCGCTCTGTAACTCCCCGCGCAGCCATGCTGACCAGCGCCGCGGCACAGTCACGCTTCGCCGCTGCGATGACTGCTCCATGGTGTTCAGCGCCAGTGGTGAGGTGCCGACGGACATGTACGAAGCGGCTTTCGCCGACGAGGGGCATCGGTATCATCAATATGCGCACGAGGCTGAGCGAGTAGCGTCAGGGAAGCATCATGTCGCCTGGGGCTGGCGCCAGTTCTTCAAGCGTACGACGCCGCTGCCAGCCGATCGCACACTTTTGGACATCGGTTGCAGCACCGGTGTGTTCCTCAGTGAGGCGCGACGTCGCGGGTGGGATCGGATCACCGGCAACGAGTTGTCTCCTTCTGCGGCTGAATGGGCGCGGAAGCTGGTGGGCTGTGCGGTGTACGAAGAGTTGATCGAGCAGGCACCCATCGCGCCGGAGAGCTTCTCGGCGATCACGGTGTGGGAGGTGATCGAACATGTACCGGATCCGCAGGGCTTTGTGCGCCGGATCAGGGAGTTGCTCAAGCCGGGAGGCGTCGTCGCGATCACCACGCCGAATTGGGAGAGTCGATGGGAACGTGCGACCACGGATTTCTTCCGCATGCCGCCGTATCACCTGTCGTACTGGACGCCGCCCACTCTGAGCCGACTGCTGAGCGACGCGGGCTTCACGGATATTCAGACGGCGCGCAAGCCATTCGCGTGGACCGAGGAACTCGGCCCCTCTGCTCCCCTTCAGCTGCCCGTCTCCATTTTCCGGAGCTCGGTCCTCGGCCAGAAGGGCAATCGAATGTTTGCGTTCGCACGGCGGAAGTAGCGTCATGCCTTGGGACAATGCGTCACACCGCCGCCAACGAGCCGCCACGAAACCGGGCCCTCGTTGTGGGCTGTGGCAATTCCGGACATAGGGGCATGCCTGGTTATCGTGGCAAGCGGCTGCTCGATCTGGTGCTGGTAGTTGGGTCCGCGCCGGTCTGGCTGCTGGCGCTCGGCCTGGTGGCGTGGCAGGTGCGGCGTCGTATTGGCCGCCCTGTGCTGTTTCGTCAGCGCCGCGTCGGGGCAGGCGAACGGGAATTCCTCATGCTCAAGTTTCGCAGCATGACAGAAGCACGCGACCCACAAGGCAACCTGCGCCCAGATGCGGAACGCCTCACCGAATTTGGCAAACGATTGCGCGCAACCTCACTGGACGAACTGCCGGAGTTGCTCAACGTGCTGCGCGGTGAGATGAGCCTCGTCGGTCCCCGGCCGCTGTTGCCGAAGTATCTCCCGCGCTACTCGGCGGTGCACCGTCGCAGGCATGCGGTCGCTCCGGGCCTCACGGGGCTCGCACAAGTGTCCGGCAGGAATGCGCTGACATGGACCGACAAGTTCGATCTCGACATCCACTATGTGCAGGAGTGCTCACTCGTGAATGATCTGCGCATCCTCGTCCGCACCCTTCGCGCCGTACTGCTCCGCGACGGTATCGCTGCGGACGGTGACGCAACGATGCCCGAGTTCATCGGCTATGAACCGACGGACGGGCGGAAGCCTCCTGCACCAGTGAAATGACGCGGTCCTGATCTTCCGCCGAAAGGCTGGAGGACGACGGCAGGCACACACCGGTGCGGTACAGGCGCTCCGCAACTGCGCCGCCAACGACCGGTGCACCCACGAACAGTGGCTGCGTGTGCATTGGTCGCCAGACTGGCCGGGCTTCGATGTTCTGCTCCTCCAGCAAGTCAATCATCGCCCTCGGCAGGAGCGCCGCACCTTCAGATGCGTCGAGATAACACACGCTCAGCCAGCGAGAGTGCGTGCCCCATGCGGCTTCCGCCTGAAACTGGACGCCTGGCAGCGTGCCAAGCTCGCGCACATAGCGATCGAAGACTGCTCGGCGCTGTGCGACTCGATCGCGGAGCACGAGCAGCTGGCCACGGCCCATCCCAGCTAGGACATTGCTCAATCGGTAGTTGTAGCCATGTTCTGTGTGGAGGTACTCAACTGCCGGCTCACGCGACTGGTTCGCCCACTTCTTCATTCGCTGCACCTGTGACGCATCCTCGGCGAGCACCATCCCACCCCCGCTGGTGGTAATGATCTTGTTGCCGTTGAAGCTCAGCAGCGCGTAGGGTGCCGTGGTGCCGGTCTCGCGACCATGGTACGTCGCTCCGAGCGATTCCGCGGCGTCTTCGATCATCGGGACTCCATACTCGGAACAGGCAGTCGCGATCGCGTCCATGTCGGCATGCTGGCCGTAGAGGTGCACCGCGATCAGCGCCTTGGGCAGCCGGTTTTGCTGGGCCGCATCATGCAGGTATTCCCGAACGAGTTCAGGATCGAGATTGCCGGATGTCGACTCGCTGTCGATGAGTACCGGCGTGGCGCCCTGATACAGGATCGGGAAGACGGAGCCCGCGAACGTGAGCGTGGAGACCGCGACATGATCGCCCGCCGCGACTCCGATCGCGCGCAGAATCAGGTGCAGCGCCGCCGTGCCACTGCCCACCGCCAACGCGTGGCGGGTGCCACCGAGCGCATCCGACATCTCGCGCTCGAAGGCATCCAGATGTGGCCCGACCGTCGACAGCCAGTTCGAGTCAAAGGCCTCGTGAATGAATGGAAGCTCCCCGCCACCCATGTGGGGAACAGACAGATAAACGCGACGAGTCGACACAGGTCAGATCGGGTTAGGATACGGTGACAGAACCGCGGGAGCCGTGCCGCGGTTGAAATGCAGGACTACTTCAGAATGCGCTATAGCTGGCCCGTGCATAGACATTGGCCTGAGCCCCAGCAAGATTCCACCGACCCCACCACGCCAGACCGCCCTCGAGCGTCAGCGCCTGCTTCCCGCGGTTGGAAGTCCTGCTGGCGCTTCCGTCAATCACCCAATCGTGACTGTTCGGCAGCGAATTGGGCGAAGGAACGAATGCTCCCCGAAAGTCGGCAATGGACGCTGAGCGAGTGCGCCAACGCTGCAGAATGAAACGGTGTGTCTTTCCCTGAGTGAACGACTCCCACGACACGCGCTGTCCCGCAATCGCCCCGGCACCGATCGGGGAGCCGAGCAACTGACCTCGTTGTGTATGACCCTGAGGCAATCCGGCATGAATGTACAGGAAACCCTGTTCTCTGCCTTGTGCGATTGGGCGGACGTCTCCGTCGAAAAACTCGAAGGTGAGGAGCGCCAGCTGGCGCGCGGTGCGGCGCGTTGTGGCGCGGATCGACGCAGAGATCGCACCGTTACTTTCGGGCTCCTGGGCCAGATCTCGCGAATCCCAGTTATGGTCCTCACGTATGAGCTCGATGCTTGCCTCGACTCCACGTCGAGGGAACACCCATCGGGCGAAAAATGACGCGAGCTGGTTGTCGGCATCACCAAATGGGTCGATATCTGCCGCGCCACGGCCTTCAAACCCGTTTTTGAAAATCCCTTCGAACGGCTTGGACCATGCATCCCATCGCCTTGGCCCCGACAGGAATGGGCTGTGAAAGAAGCGACTCGCCCCAAGTTCCAGGGTCGGCAGAGCTGCCGGCGTGAAGCTGAGCGCCAGCCCGGAGCCAACCCGACGCGTCCCCGTCTGCCTTCCATCGATGAACGTCTCGCTCCCTTGCACCGGCGACCAGGCGCTCTGATTCAGCACGCCGAGGAGGTAGCGCCCGGTCACCCGACCGAACCGTGGAATACCGATGCCACGCGCACGCGTGCCGAGGCTCAGATGTGGAAAGCCTCCGGCATTCGGCCCGAGAATCGCGGGGAAAGTCTCGCCCAGACCCCAACCCACACTTGCGGTCGAGAGCGATGCGACAAGACCAGACGCATCTACCCGAATCGAGCTTTCGCCTGGATCAAGCCGTGAATACGCACTCCCGCCCATGCGTTGTGGCTGATCGATGAACAATGGGAACAGGGGGTTCGCATACGGCGATCGGCTGAACGGCGGAGGAGCCATCAGCGTGAACGCCGCATTCTGTGCGACGAACGCGATTGGCGCGGCAACTGCGGTGATGCCACCGAGACGGAGCCGAAGCGCACCGCCAGCAGCCGCGTTCACGCCCCGGCCCTGCCACATCGGTCCATCATTCGCGCCGTTCGGCGTGGCACTGTTGGCACCCACAAAGAGCATCCCACCAGCTGCCGCGCGCGCACGCGTTGCGGCACGCGTCGCTTCACGCCATGGATGATCGGTTGCGCCGGAGTCATTGAGCACTTCGCGCAAATCGTCAGGCCCGAAAGGGCGGACGGCCCAAGGAATCGGTGCGATCATTCCCGCAATCGCGAGGGCCCGGACATAGCGCTCTACATCGCCACCCACCACCGCGCCCAGCCCAGCCCCAGCAGGCCCAGTGTTCGCCTGCCATTGGCCACGAGCCTTTGGCGCAGCAAGATGCAGCGCAACTGTCAACAGCGCAGCGGCCCTTCGTGAGGAGCAAGACATGTGTATATCTTAGCGGCATCTCGTGATGCACACATCTCTTCGCATACTCACCGCCCTCTCCGTTGGCGGTGCACCGATTGCTTCGGCTCAGCTTTCAGCATCGTCACGCGTCTGCGCCGATGGCGCCGTCTCGTACTCGCTCCCGGGCGGCTTTCAGGACTCCCACACGCGCGCACTCGGCATTCGAAAGGGCACCGCGTGGTCCATGACGCGCGCCGGCACCGACGCCGCCAAAGCGCGCATGCTCGCCGACAGCAGCGAGGCACCAATCAGAATCGCAGCCGTGCTCCCGGAGCTCCTCGTGACATCGCAGTCGGCCTTTCCGTTGCCGGCCAACGACGGCCCGATGTGGGCCGGGAAGGGACTCACGTACTCGATCACTGGGGGCATCGCGATATGCGGGAAGAACGCGCGCTGGGGTGCGATCATCGCCCCGTCCTACTGGTACGCCGAGAACGCCGACTTCGACCTCGCGACCAACCCGCAGGTCGTGCCGCCGCTCAGCCCCGATTACAGCCCGTGGGCGTCGCCGTACCACTACCTGCCGCGGTCGCTGGACATGCCGCGCCGTTTCGGTAAAAACGTCATCAAGCAGACGGAAGCCGGCACGCTCGCCTTCTGGTATCGCGCGCCACGCTTCGAGGTGGGATTCACCACGGAACCGGAGTGGTGGGGCCCCGGTCAGTACAACGCGCTCCTTCTCAGCACACAGGCGGCAGGAGCACCACGCGCGTACATCAAGACGTCACGCCCGATCCGCGCTGCCGGGGAACTGGATATCCGCTACTTCATCGGCGGGCTCACCTATTCGCCCCACTTCTTCAAGAACCCCGAAGACTCCTCCCGAACTGTCGCAGGTATCGCGCTGGCATGGCGGCCGGCATTCGAGAAAAATCTGACATTCGGACTCGCACGAGTCGTGATTGCTCCACGAGGCGGAAACGCCTTCGCGAAGCACCTCCTCGATCCGCTCCTGTTGGTCGGTACGCCGAATGCCGTCGGCCGTGGGGATTCGACACAGTTCCCTGGGCGGGATCAGCTCGTCAGCGTCTTCGCCAACTGGCGCCTCCCCGACGACGGCGCCGAGGTCTACTTCGAGTGGGCACGCGCCGAAATCCCGGAGAGTCTCCGCGACTTCATCGAGTCGCCGAATCACACCCAGGCGCTCACGCTCGGACTGCAGCATATCAGACCGCTACGTTGGCAGCATTGGACCTGGCGCGTCGGTGCCGAGTACTCGCAGACCAACCAGAGTTCGTCCTATCGCGAGCGGCCAGTTGGCTCGTGGTACACCAGTCGAGCAGTGCAGGGCGGCTTCTCCCAGAAAGGGCAGGTATTAGGCGCGATGATCGGTCCGGGAAGCGTCACCCAACGACTGAGCATGGATTTCGCCAGCCCGACGCGATCAGTCGGCCTGTTCGCTTACCGGATCAAATGGGACGACGATTCCTACTACACAATCCCGCGCCCTCTTGGAAACGGATCCTGCAAGCACGATGTGAGCCTCGCTTTGGGGGCACGCGCTGCGGCGCTGACGCGCGCCGGCTGGTTCGAGGCGACGGTCACGTCTCAGAATCGCCTCAACCTCTATTGGCAAGCGCTGGGCTTCTGCTTCGACAATGAGGAGTTGCAGATCGACAAGCGGAACCTGAGCCTGGAGTTCCGGTTCCACCCGCGGGTCAGGGCAGTTGCGGGCCGCCCGTAACTGGTCAGCGACTTCAAATGGTTCAGTCAGGCCAGCTCTGTGTACGTCGGTAGTGCCGTGAACAGATGTCTGGACCTACATTGGTGTATCGTATTCAGCGTCTCTGGTTGGCATCCGCCGCTGGAGAACCCCCCTCGAGCCGCTGCCCCGACGAGTGCTTTGTCCGATTGATCGACCGGCTCACGCCGCCCTGTGACGCCACCACCATCGCCGCCACCTTCGTCGCGGCCGCGATCGCGTCGGCGAGACTTTGACGCCGTTCCGGTCACCCGCCCTTCGGGCGACTCCCAGTACGTCGGCGTTCCGCTACCCGAAATCCTGCACGCACGGGCGCCGCACGCGGTCTGGCGACACGTCTGGCGCACCGTGCTGCGTGTGCTGGTTTTGGTGGCGGTGGATCTGCTCACCCTCGAACTGTTGCGGATCGTTCTGGCAGCCACGCGCGATCAGTCGTGGTTCGGCCCGCTCATCGCTTCGCAGCTGGGGACCATCGTCCCGGCGGGCGCGGTGCAAGCATTGCCGCTGCAGGCAGCGGTATTGTTGGGCCTGACGATCTGCGGTGGATATGTGGGCGGCGCCCAGAAGCGCCACATCCGGTCGGTGGCGATGGGTGCCGTCCTCGGCGTGCTGTTCGTGAGCTGGACGCGGCTGTTCTCGCCGCCAGATCTCGCTCGCCTTGGTGGCGTGGCTTTTCTCGGGCTGACGATTGCCGCAACTCTCGTTGTCGTGCGATTCGTCCTTGATATCGTCGTCGAGCGTGTGCGGCCGCGCGCGGCGCTGGCGC
>Ga0209591_10002185_pt1 | contig 23693 bp, 24 predicted proteins | sample MAT01_FD_187207 | JGI IMG/M metagenome (GOLD analysis project Ga0209591, IMG submission 187207) | Freshwater microbial communities from Lake Fryxell liftoff mats and glacier meltwater in Antarctica - MAT-01 (SPAdes) (version 2) | ecosystem: Environmental > Aquatic > Freshwater > Ice > Liftoff... | reverse complement strand
CATTATGGTAGAATTGGCCAATCAAATTCTGGAACGAGAAAAAGTTGACCGGAAAACTGCCATTTTGAAAGCTGCACCTCAACGCCTACGACCAGTGTTAATGACAACTATTACCACTGTTTTAGGTATGTTTCCCCTAGCGTTAGGAATTGGGGAAGGCTCAGAATTTTTGCAACCATTAGGTGTAGTAGTGTTTTCGGGTTTATCTTTGGCAACAGTGCTGACGCTGTTTATCATCCCCTGTTTTTATACTCTGCTGCACGATTTGATGGGTGGAAATTGGGCGAAGCCAGTGTTAATCCGCTTACGTGGATTTACGAAAAAATGGATTTGAATCCCTGGCGTTGCATCTTTGCGAGATGATTTTGCTGGTTTTGTAGGATGGGCATCTTGCTCATCTACATCTTTTGGTACGATAATACTTCCCTCTGTTCTTGTAACTGTCAAATCCTTAACAATTTCAGTACTTGCAAATATTTTTTCGGTACTTTGTGCTAAAGAATTGGTTGTATTGTTTGCAGTAACGAAACCAGCACCAAAGATGGCGATCGCTGCAATAATTTAGGATTTACGCATTGACAGAAAATACCAAATATGTATTAGGAAAAACTCGATCTATCGTAGGGGTTTAGCATTGCTAAACCCTTACAATCGATATCTATTTACTTAGGATCTAAATAAATTTTTTAATTACATATATTGCCCGATTTGTCAACGCATAAGGTCTAATTTAGATTTTTTATAAAGATTGCGTGAAATTATTAGTTATCGTGATACAGCATTACAAAAATTGCTTTATAAATCAACTCATGAGTAGACATAAACTCATTGAGCAGGTACACATTAACCACTATTTATCTAGCAAGTAGATAGTCATTTAAAAGTGAGTCTTTGCTGTTTGATTTAACCTACGCGGTATAGCATTCTCTCAATCAATATGAAGAGGACAGAAATTATGACTACAATACCAACCAAAATAGCCTTGTCTGTTCTAGGAGCAGCAGGGATTAGTTTTTTGTCTTTGACACCAGCCAGAGCCGTCATCTTCGTAGAACCCATCGTAACGACCGTAAATGAAGACATACTCGAAACGAGAAACCCAAGAACCCTTGGGGCATATATTCTACCAGGGCAAATAATAGAGTATGGTGTCCCAGATCGAGCTAACAATATGCTAAATGGCACTGGGAATAATATCGGAAGCTTAGTCTTTGACTTACGAACGCTCTTCTATAGTAATCCTGATTCTAATCCATCATTTGAGAATGAGCCGGTGCAGTGGGGAGATGTTGATGGAGATGGGAAGATTGGTTTCTCTAGTATTCCTGAACTAGAGGATATCTTTACAAACGTTACTGTCGAAGGCAGCATTATTACTTATAGTGGTGGCGTAATCCCAGACGGAACCGTGTTTTTCAATCTATTTTCTACCCAGCCCAATTTATCACCAGGTGGTGGAGTCATTCCATCAGCACCACCCCCACCGGCGGATCAAGATGGGCCAATCCGAGTGAGTGCTTATTACACTGCCATTCCTGAATCAACTAACGTTTTGGGTGTACTAGTCTTTGGGGCTTTAGGTGTGGCTCTAAAATTAAAGCGATCGCTACACTGTTAATCTGCAATTAATTCACCATACACTGCCAATGTTTCCTGATGGACGCGGGCAACACTCAGCCACTCTAGGTTTTGATTTGCCCGCTGTTTCCACTCGTGCAGCATATCGCCATTACTCAGTAATTGCACTAAAACCCCAGCCAAAGCATTACTATCTTTTGCTGGCACTAAAATACCTGCTTGCCCATTATCCAAAGCCTCTGGAATCCCGTCTACTTGAGTGCCAACGATCGCGGTTCCAGCTTCCCTAGCTTCTGAAAGTACCAGAGGGCAAGGGTCACGGTGGGAAGCTAATACAAATATGTCACAAGATTTGAGATAACGTTGAGGTTCCGATTGGAAGCCTTCAAAATGAATGCGTTCTTTTGCAGAAGTTGCTTGTGCCTGTGCCTCAAATAGCTGTTTATCAGGGCCATTTCCTACCAAATAAAGATGCGCTTGGGGAAAATCTGAGGCAATTTGTGCAAAGGCAGCGATTAACTCAGTAATCCCTTTGCGCTGATACATTCCGGCCACGGTAGCGATCGCTGGGCGATGTAATGGTAAAGGTTGATAATCTTGTATTTGTCGGGTGCGGGGACTGCCCAAAGTTCCATTGCATACTACCCGCAACTTATTTTGTGGGATACCGCGCCTTCCCATAGAATCTCGCACAGCCTTACTGACGGCAATTACCCTGTCAGCTAAACCCATCAGCAGACTAGCACGTTGAAATTCGTTGTGTACTGTAGAAACTAAAGCACACTTGCGTCCTTTAAAAATGCGTGCTAATATGATTCCCGTCATCATGTGTGCATGAACAATATCCGGCTGAAATTCTGCTGCGATCGCCCGATAACGCCCAGCTGCTTTGATAAGACTTATTGGTTTCCTAGTTTGGTCTAGTAAGTAGTGTTTGACGCCATAAATATTTAGTAATGCCTCGTATTCACCACCAGCAGAAATGACCGCTACCTCATGACCAGATTTTGCTTGTAAACAAGCAAGATCCACAGCCACATTCACAATACCGTTACCTATTTCTTGAACATGGTTCAAAATATGTATGATTCGCATAATGTTTGAGATATGTATAAAAGTTCAAGATAAGTAACTGAGTGTAAATCAACATATTTATTGAGATTTTCAGCGACAATTCAAAAGTAGCTAGTAGTGCGTAAAATTTACCACTTACTACTGATTCAGAGCGCTTCCAAGCAGTTACCTAACTTAAAAACTTATTCAGTAACGGCTCGATAAATCGGGGTAAAACTCTAAAATTCTGATGTGTATACAAAAACAGCCACTTGCTTGATTGTATTAACTTTGTAAAATTACATACTTTTCTAGCTTTACAAAAACAGCAACCTACCTGATAATAAGAAAAGAAATTAATACTAAAAAAATTGGTTATAGTGGTTCCCATTCAGATGCGGTACAACGTTATATCCCAAGCTGTAGGGACACGTCATGTCGTGCGCCTACGGGTGTACCTCACGTAAACGAGAACTGCTATAATTCTAGAACAGCTAGGACAAGAGGTAGGCTTGAATACACATAGTCTAATTCCTGTCAATGTGTAAGTTCTATTTTCAAAGAATTCAGAAATCTGACCATTCCAAAATAATGTCAAAGAAGCTTAATTCCTTGACACACTCTGTTTATAAGCTATTTATATGCTTTAATTGGGCATAGGCTTTATTGCCCTATCCTCGATTTTTAATCAAGATTACTTGCATAATTGGTATTGCAATTTCACTAGAAACGCCTAAAGCTTGATATAAATCATTTAAGAAGTTTTTTTCTTCTTCAGGTATTATACTTTCAGCTAAGACTAAATCGGTCGCTACTGCAAAAGCTGCTTCGCGCAGGTCTTGGGATAGAGATTCTTTAGCTATATTAAATAAACTATTAAAACCATCTCCTCGGAGAATATCCAGGATTTTGTCAAACAGCCTATTCATCATCTCACGGGGATAACTTTTAAAAAGTTTTACCCGAGACAGCACAGAAGTAATATAATTTGCTTGTTCAACAGAAAGATAACCGTCTGAGGCTGTTGCCATCAAGACGATGACAGCAAAAGCTTCCTCTGGATTGAGTGCTGTTTGAGTTTGGCTTTCTGTTCCCAATACAGCGTCGAATAGACCCATTGTAGTAGCTCCTTGGTTAGAGTCTCGATAGCAGTACAGTTACCCGTGTGCTTGGTAGGTTCCCAGGTAAGACTGCAACGCTATGAGACTTTCATAGTTTAGTGTTCCCAGGATTTCTTTCCGGCGAACACTTGCACCCAATGGTTTTTGGCAAGAAGTACATTGCCATGTGTTAACTTAGCGTTCTCCTGTCTTTTCTATTGTTTCAATTACTGCCAAACCTATACCAGAAACTCCCATTAACAGGATTGCTGACATCAAATAGGCGTTTGTCAGCATCTGTAAGGCTTGATCGAAAAAAATGTAGGTGGTCATTCCTTCACCCTTTGAATTTTGTGCTGCTAGTACTTTTTACTTCTCCACACCTTGATAGGTGAATTTCGATGAGAAAGTGCTAGCAATTGCATCTTAACAAAACTTTAGCTCTTTCAGAACACTGTTCAAACTTTTTATTTCTGAAGATTTGATGAATTTGAAAAAGCATTTGTCAAAGAAATTACTTGAGGTTAGGTAAGAGTATAAAGTCGTATCACCCTAAATTTACGTAAATACGGTTGTTAAATTAGTAAACTCAATCAAAAATAATAATGAAAATAAATATCCACAAATCGCCTATTTTGCAGACTATATTGTAAAATCTAAAAAAGATTTATTTAAAAATTTACGGAGTAAATTATTTGTTATATACATTTACCCCAGTGCATATACGAAAGCCACTCAATAAGTAATTCCGAGGTTTCACTTAATAAAAATGAAGTACCTAAAATACACAACGTTCAATTGTGGCGACAACTGATTGAGAAAGCGTATCAAAATCGTAGCCACCTTCTAAACCAAAGAGAACTTTACGAGTTAGTTTTAGACAATAATCAGTGAATAAACCATAATCTTCTGATTGCAAATTGATACTTGCCAAAGGATCTGCTGCATTGGCATCATAACCAGCACTCACAATCAGTAAATCCGCATCAAAGGTGGCTAAAAACGGTACTACCTGTTTTTCAAACAACGGCTGATATACTGCAATATCACTACCGGGAGGTATGGGTAAATTTAACACATTATTGTGAAAACCGCGTTCTGTTGCTCTCCCGGTACCGGGATAACATGGGTACTGATGTAGGGAACAGTAGGCAATTTGCGGGTGAGTTTCGACGATCGCTTGAGTACCATTACCATGATGTACATCCCAATCGAGGATGGCGACGCGGTTAACTCCGGGTTGTTCGAGGGCAAATAAAGCGGCGATCGCTGCATTAGAAAATAGGCAAAAGCCCATACCAGCATCGCTTTCAGCATGGTGTCCTGGTGGACGCGCCAGTACAAAAGCCGGATTAGCGGACTCTAACACAGCCTTAACTCCATCCAACCAAGCACTGACTGCTAACAATGCCACATCATAACTGCGTGGGGAAATAGGCGTATCTCCATCCAAAGGGCCGCCGCCAGTAGAGGCAATTTCCCAAACTTTTTTGATGTACGCTGGATTATGAGCTTTAAGCAACGAAGACATTAATGATGGCTGTTCTGATGCTGGTGTGGGCGATCGCCAGGTAATTTTATCTGCAAAGGTAGCGGCTTTTAAGGCGTTAGCGATCGCAATCAAGCGTTCTGGCTTTTCTGGATGGTATTTTCCCGTTTTGTGATCTAGAAATTCGTCGGAATAGATGACTGGTAACATAGGGCGAACGAGCGTCATGATGAATTATGAATTACAAATTACATTATCTCTAGTTATCTTTAACATCTGATTTCCACCAGGTTGTAGTTCATATTCAACTTTTTCAATATCTATCCTGTAACCTTTTGAAGTGTAATGTTTTATTATTCTATCTATATGTTGTGAAGGTTCCCACATTAAAGTTATCAGGGGAAATATGCGGATTTCTTGAGCAATACGCAGCATCTTACCTACTGAATTTACATGAAAATCATAATCGAGATGGTCTGAATATAAAAATAATAAATGTGAACAAAGGGCTATGTCAAATTCGTTATTTTTAAATGCCAATTTTGGTAATTCACCGACTGTATATCTATTGCTTTTTTTGCCCATCTCGTAATCAGACAAAAATTTTTGCATAACTTTCACGCGGTTGTGTCGCAAGTCATCTGGAGATTTATGATAGCTCCATACCCAATCATTTGGTGTAGCTTTTACTTGGTCAATGATGTTATCTACCACTTCATTAAACCTTTGTAATATTTCATCACCAGAAAATTGGTACAGTGGATCAACAGAAACTACACTTTTACCCTGATGTGTCATTTCAGCATTAAAGCTTGCTGGCCCGTCCCCAACCCCAACGATTCTTTTATTTAAATCTGCGTTTGTTAAATTGAATATTTTGATATATTCATCCATTGATCTTCCAAAAGGAACTACTTTATCTAGAACCATAGCCATAGGTTTTTCCTCATGAATAGACTCATCACACAGGATAACTTTTAGAATTTATCAGTCGTGAATAATTTTGATGCAAATTCTTAAATTTCTAACCAGGTATATCTTAGTCCCATAAACTTAGATGAGGCGATCGCTTTCTATGAAAACCTCTTTACAGAAAAATGCTGGTTGTGGTTTCAATATTCTAAAGCTTTGGTTTTATGACGCCAATTTACTCACTTTACCAGCGTCCGCGTATAAATTACCTGACCTTGAGAATTGTAAAGGAAAAGGGACAGGTTGGCATTGTCGCTGATTACAGCTAGGGCTTCCCGTAAGACTTGCAAGTGATTGATAACTTCAACAGCAGTACTCAACGAGTTTTCAGAATTAGGATTAACTAAGTTATTTTGCCTTACTTGGTCATACTCAGGGGTTAATCGGACAATAATTCCTCTGTTGTCTATGCTAAAGATGCAAATCCGAATTCCATTAATACAGGTTTTAGCCAAGTCAGTACGGCTTTGTTGCAAACTACTAACAACTTGGAGTTTTTCTTGTGCTTGCTTGAAGGCAGCTGAATAAGATTCGATGAGAGATTGAGCCGGAGTGTAGTACAAACTATCACGGTCAATCTGTTTAGCAGAGCGCAAAGCTTGATCCCAGTATGTCACGGCTGCTTGCCATTGGTTTTGTTGTTCATAAACTTTGGCTTGCTTGGCAGTGCTAACGGCTTGTTGGTAGGTTTTAGCAGCTAATTGTTCTTTAGTCGCGCGATCGCTTGCTGCTGCTAGTTTAGGTTTATAATCTATCAACAGCTTTTGGGCTTCTTGGTATCCTGGGCTAGTTTGGGGAATGATATTCAAGGCATTAATTACCACTAGCCAAGTAGACCGTACCTTTTGCCAGTCATTCAAAGATTTAGCTTCTTTTTCCCGGTTTTCGGCTGCATTGGCTACAGCTTTTGCTGCTGTTAATTTTTTCAGCCATTTTTCCTCAGTAAATATCTGCTGATTTACAGCGTACAAACTGACACGATAACTAAATAATTTCCCTTGCACTAACCCATAAAGTTCACTATTAGAACTTATAGTTTCTAATGGTGCTATGGACTGTCGCCACAAATTTTGCCTAGCTTGTAATTCTTCGAGGCTATATGCGGGAGTTTGAACTTTTTGTACCTCTAAGGATGCCATCTGCAAAGCCTTGACCACCTGGTTGATTTTTTCAGCCCGTCCAGACAAACTTGCTTTTAGTTCTTCGGACACCTGATAACGGGGCGACCAACTAGGAATTGCATTCAGGGCTGCGCTGGCTGCTGTAAGTTGTTCTTGTACAACAATTAATTCTTTTTCAGACTTGGCGCGGCGTATCAGTTGCGGGGATTTTGTTTTTAATTGCTCGGCGTTTTGTATTTCTTTACACTCGAATATCACACAAGGGACAGTTAGAAAGTAAGCACCGCCTAAGACTACAACTCCCGCTAAAGCTGCACCTAGCAGCATAAATTTAACTTGGTGTCTTGGCTTTGAAGTCGGCAAATTCGGCGTATTTGCAAACGGGTCGAATGGCTCCTCCTCCTCATCAATCAATGGAGAATAGGTCAGAGATGAAGAGACGGAAGAAAAGTATTGCCCCTCTGCTTCCTCATCTCTCCATGCTGCCCATACCTTTTCTTGCTTGAGAGTTAGAAAACATTTGGCATAAGGGAGTTGTTCACCAAAAACTCTGAGGAAACATTGCACCCGTTGCTCTTTATGGGGTGCTAGAGACTGGAGTACTTCCTCAAGGACTGCAAAAATTAGCTGATGATTAACTATTATATCTGATGTGTGTTGCACTAAAACCATTAGCTCGTCTTTTTTGACAGCACACTTAACCTCGAAGACTTCAGCCGATGGCACTTCTACAAGCAATTGTTCCTGCAAAGTTTTGGCTAAAAATTGTAAGTCTTCCTGCTGGACTGCTACTTTCATAGAGCTTTCCCGCTAAATTTCTATATTGTTTTGATTATCTTTAAAGGGTTGAGACGAACTTATTTGGTTTGTTGTATGAAAATACACAATTTAACCAACCACAGTCCAAAATCCGAACGACCAACTTTCTAACACAAATTTCGACTTTTAACCAAAATAGGACTTACGCAAAATTACACGCGGTAGGGGCAATTCATGAATTGCCCCTACGCAAAAATAAGGGTTTCGGCTATTGTTTGCGTAAGTCCTACAAAAATTAAAAGAGCAGTAATTGTTTGCCGAGCTACATTTATTTAGGAAAAAATCCTGTTTAGAGGTTTTTGACAGATATACTAGTTATCTTCTATGGTGAAAAATTTACCTAGATCGGAGAGAAGGCTCCCGCCATAATCTTTGATTTGGCGGTGAGATGAATCGAGGGCGAAAAACTCAACATTCCCTGACCATGACTGACTGAAAGTCAGTAAGGGAGAGGAAATAGTTGAGTTTTTTGCAATTCCTGTGTTATAATATACGTTAGTGTCTCTGACGTAAATATGCTGGTATTTGAAGCAAAACTTGATGGACAAGACGCGCAGTATCAATTGCTTGATGAAGCAATTAGAACTGCGCGTTTCGTTCGCAATGCTTGCGTCAGATATTGGATGGACAACAAAGGCATTGGTAGATACGAGTTGAGCGCCTATTGCGCTGTACTTGCGAACAATATTGAGTTTCCTTGGGTATCCAAACTGAACTCGATGGCAAGACAAGCCAGTGCTGAAAGAGCGTGGTCTGCCATTGCTCGGTTTTTTGATAACTGCAAGAAGGGCAAACCAGGGAAAAAAGGGTTTCCAAAGTTCAAGAAAGAACAGACTCACGGATCTGTTGAATACAAAACCTGTGGGTGGAAACTTTCACCGGACCGCAGATACATCACTTTCACTGATGGATTTAAGGCAGGAACCTTTAAACTCTGGGGAACTCGTGACCTGCATTTCTACCAACTCAAAAAGTTCAAGCGGGTGCGAATTGTGCGTCGTGCTGATGGGTATTATTGCCAATTTTGCATTGACCAAGAACGAGTAGAAAGGCGTGAACCAACAGGTAAAACTATTGGTATTGATGTAGGTTTGAACCATTTCTACACCGATAGCAATGGGGAAACAGTTGCAAATCCAAGGCATCTTCGCAAAAGCGAAAAGTCTTTGAGACGATTGCAACGTCGGATGTCTAGGACAAAGAAAGGTTCTCAGAATAGAATCAAGTTTAGAAATAAACTTGCGCGTAAGCACCTTAAAGTAAGTCGCCAGCGTAAAGACTTTGCCGTTAAGACAGCAAGGTGCGTGGTGAGGTCTAACGACCTTGTGGCGTATGAAGATTTGATGGTGCGGAATATGGTCAAGAATCATCGCTTGGCTAAATCGATCAGTGACGTGTCGTGGTCTTTGTTCCGGCAATGGGTTGAGTATTTTGGCAAGGTCTTTGGTGTGGTAACTGTTGCAGTACCACCTCATTACACCAGCCAAAACTGCTCTAACTGTGGTCAAACTGTTAAGAAAACCCTTAGTACTAGAACTCATGTATGTCCTCATTGTGGACATACCCAAGATCGGGACTGGAACGCGGCGCGAAACATATTAGAAAAAGGATTGAGTACGACAGGTCATGTCGGAATTAACGCCTCTGGAGAGACTGATCAATACTTGGGTGGGGAAACTCCTTCAAGCAAATCAACTCGTGGAAAGAGGAAACCCAAAGAGCGATCTTTGGAATCCCCCGCTATATCAGGTACTCCTGATTAGCGGTGGGAGGATGTCAATGAGGAGATTAATTACGTCTTGTGGCTCTGGCACAAACAGGTTAGCTATAGAAATTAATTTGCCTAATTTGCTGAATTCGATAAAATTGACTCGTGAAAAATAAGTTTTTATAGCCGCCAAAAGCTTAATTCTGCAAGAAAGGTGCTGCAAAATATTCAGACAGCATCAATCAAAGGCTTGAAAAGCGTCAATACAAGGTGTATCAATGGATTTATTAGAGTACCAAGTTAAAGAATGGTTCGGGAAAATAGGCATTCCCATATTGCCTTCCCAACGAATTGACCATCCTACAGATTTGAAACGTTTAAAAATTGCCTTCCCAATTGTACTGAAATCTCAAGTACATGGAGCGGAACGGGCAAAAGCTGGGGGAGTCAGGTTTGCAGAAACGACTATCGATGCGATCGCAGCTGCCCAAAATATCTTTAGTTTACCAATATGGGGCGAGTTGCCGGAAGTTGTTTTGGCAGAAGCTCAGTACGATGCCAGTCAGGAATTTTATCTCGCAGTGGTTTTAGACACTGCTGTTTGCCGACCGGTACTTTTAGGTTGCAAAGAAGCAGACATCGATTGGGAATCTGCTGGAGAAAGAATGCACCATGTCGTCGTTGAACAGGAATTCTCGCCATTTTATGCCCGACGACTGGCTTTAAAAATGGGCTTACAGGGGACGCTGATGCAGTCAGTAAGCAGCGTTGTAGAGAAAATGTACCACTTATTTGTGCAGAAAGACCTGGATTTAGTCGAAATCAATCCCTTGGCAGTCAGTGCTACTAGTCAAGTTATGGCTCTTAATGGTAAAGTTAGGGTCAATGAACGGGCGATCAAGCGTCATCCCGATCTTGCCGAGATGGCAGCAAAAATTATTAGCCGTCATAGCAGTACTGAAATCAACAGTATTTTGGGCAACTGGGATGGTGTAGAAATGCATGGTAAAATCGGTATTTTAGGTAATGGTACTGGTTCAGTAATGGCAACTTTGGATTTAGTCGCTAATGCTGGTGGCAAACCAGGTGTTTGTTTGAATCTACGTCATGCTTTTCTCACAGATACTACACCAACTACTTTCCGCGATCGCTTAGAGACAAGTCTGAAAATCTTGAACGCTGACAAAAGCATTCAAGTAATACTAATTAACTTTTTGGGTAGTATTCCTCAAACTGACGAAGTAGTTGAAGTTATAGCCAAAGTTGTGCAGCAAGACAACAGTGAACTTCAATCACAGGTTGCACATTCTAATGGTGGTAAAAGTCGGCGAGAATTGAATTTTTCACCCTTAGTTGTCCGTCTGGCTGGTTCTGAATTTAATGCTGCTAGAAAATATTTAGCAACACTAAAAACCCACAGCGACGCGCTCCTCGTGGTAGAAAATTTAGATGAGGCAGTGGCAGCAGCAGTTCGTCTTGCTAAACCAACGGCTAATAAGAAGTAGTGACTGTGATTTTGTTCCAATTGAAAATTCAAAAATTATTAATTTTACCGCCGGGCATAAATTTTTGAATTTGATGCTGAAACTCCCTACAGCTTTGCTTTCTGTAACTAAATTATATACTGCATTCAAACTGAATATTCCTAGCTAGATGCGAGTTTTAAAACTTTTGGAACACTCAGCTTCAAGACTATTTTTTGTAATTTAAGTAAAAATTGAATCAATACGACACTATAAACTTGTCGTTTCTATACCCAGTAGTTCAAGACACTGGGTTGCCAAACTTACGGTAATTTTTTATGAACCTAACGCCAGAGAGTAAAGTATTAATTCAAGGCTTTTGTGAATTTATATCAGGCACTCATGTTGCTCAAATGAAAGCTTATGGTACGAATTTAGTAGCTGTTGTTAATCCTGGATGCGGTGGACAGGAATTGTACCAGTTGCCAGTATTTGACTTAGTAGAAGAGGTAATAGAACAATTTGGAGCAATTGACACGACAATTATCTGTGTAGACCCTTACGATGTGCTTGATGCGGCATTGGAAGCGATCGCATCTAAGATTCGCCAAATTATTATTATCACTGCTGGCGTGCCACCTTTGGATATGGTGCAATTACTTCGCAAAGCCGAAGCCTGTGAGACTTTGATCGTAGGGCCAAATAGTCCGGGGATAATTGTACCGGGAAAAATTCTCTTAGGAACTCAACCTAGCGAGTTTTATACACCCGGCCCAGTAGGAATCGTCAGTCGTAGCAGCACCCTGACTTACGAAGTCGCCTACGAATTAACAAAAGCTGGTTTGGGACAGTCGATTAGTGTCAGCATTGGTAGTGATGCGATCGTTGGTTCCTCGTTTCTGCAATGGCTGCAAATTCTCGATGAAGATGAAACTACACAAGCGATCGTTTTAGTTGGTCAACCTGGTGGTGGTAGTGAAGAAGCAGCAGCGCGGTACATTGCTGAGGCAATTGACAAACCAGTAATTGCCTACATTGCCGGCAGACAAGCACCACCCGGAAAAACTTGGCGGCAAACTGGGGCTTTAGCAACGGTTATTGGCCGCGATCCTAATTTTGGCACAGCCCAAAGTAAATTAGCTGCTTTGAAAGAAGTACAAGTTCCTGTAGCTGAACGCCCTTCTCAAATTCCAGAATTGGTAAGAAAAGGGATTAATTGATCTACTCCCTCTCGTACCTGTAAAGTTGTATGGCGGATTCCTAAGTTTTTTAAATCCTAAATCGAGCCTCTGGTGTAACCTAGCTTCCAAAATTAGAAGGGTTAGAGAGGCTCGATTTAGGAAACATTTTTAGTTAGACTAGAAGGAAATTTTCAACTAATCAACTAAAGAGCGATCGCTGTCATAAATTAAGTATTCATTTCCAGATGATTTGCAAATTTAAAATAAATCCTGGTAAAACATCTTCTCCTGATAATTGTTGTGGAGATGCTAAGATTTCTACTGGTTGACCAAGACGATAGATTTCTACTTGCCGCATTTTGGGATTAATTAACCAACCTAATTTGACTCCGTTATCTATATATTCTTGCATTTTCGCTTGTGTTTCCCGCAAACTATCACTTGGTGACATTAACTCTAAAACAAAATCTGGTGCGATCTCTGGAAACTTTTCTTGTTCTTCGGGTGTAAGTGCATTCCATCGATCTTTACTTATCCAAGCGACATCAGGAGAACGGTTTGCACCATTAGGAAGTTTAAAGCAAGTAGAAGAATCGAAAACTTTACCTAATTGAGTTTGGCGATTCCAAATTACAAAATCAGCATTAATTTCTGAGTTACAATTTCCAGTTTCTCCGCCTGTAGGTGGCATGATTAGAAGTTCCCCGGCTGCATTGCGTTCAAATTTGACTTCAGGATTTTCCCGACATAACTGATAAAATTGGTTATCAGTTAGTTGGATGATGGGGTTTAAGTTAATAGCGATCGCTGTCATAAATAAGTATTCATTTCCAGATGATTTGCAAATTTAAAATAAATCCTGGTAAAACATCTTCTCCTAATAATTGTTGTGGAGATGCTAAGATTTCTATTGGTTGACCAAGACGATAAATTTCTACTTGCCGCATTTTGGGATTAATTAACCAACCTAATTTCACTCCGTTATTAATATATTCCTGCATTTTCTCTTGCGTTTCTTTCAAAGTATCGCTTGGTGACATTAACTCTAAAACAAAATCTGGTGCGATCGCTGGAAACTTTTCTTGTTCTTCCGGTGTAAGTGCATTCCATCGATCTTTACTTATCCAAGCGACATCAGGAGAACGGTTTGCACCATTGGGAAGTTTAAAGCAAGTAGAAGAATCAAAGCAAATTCCTAACTGAGTCTGGCGATTCCAAAACACAAAATCTGCTGCAATTTCAATATTACAATTTCCAGTTTCTCCGCCTGTAGGTGGCATTATCAGTAATTCTCCATCTGCATTGCGTTCAAATTTGACTTCAGGGTTTTGCCGACACAACTGATAAAATTGGTTGTCGGTGAGTTGGATGATCGCTGTCATAAATCAATATTTATCTCCAGATTATTTGTAAATTTAAAATAAATCCTGGTAAAACATCTTCTCCTGATAATTGTTGTGGAGATACTAAGATTTCTACTGGTTGACCAAGACGATAGATTTCTACTTGCCGCATTTTGGGATTAATTAACCAACCTAATTTCACTCCGTTATTAATATATTCCTGCATTTTCTCTTGCGTTTCTTTCAAACTATCGCTTGGTGACATTAACTCTAAAACAAAATCTGGGGCAATTGGGGGGAACTTTTCTTTTTGTTCAGGTGTGAGTGCATCCCATCGCTCTTGTCTAATCCAAGCGACATCAGGAGAACGGTTTGCACCATTGGGAAGTTTAAAGCAGGTAGAAGAATCAAAGCCAACTCCTAACTGAGTTTGGCGATTCCAAATTACAAAATCTGCCGTCATTTCAAAATTACGATTTCCAGTTTCTCCGCCTGTAGGTGGCATGATTAGAAGTTTCCCGGCTGCATTGCGTTCAAATTTGACTTCAGGGTTTTGCCGACATAACTGATAAAATTGATTGTCAGTGAGTTGGATGATGGGGTTTAAGTTAATAGCGATCGCTGTCATAGTAATTATATTGAGATAGTAATTTCTGCCTGTTGTACTTGTATAATCTTTCTTAAAGAATAAAAATTGAGTTATGGTTCAAGCTACAGAACATACAGCACTCCTAAATCATTCGTAGTTATATTAAGCGTAACCGAATTCCAGATGAGCTAATTGCCCCGTTCCTTCAATACCTATGAGCATCAATGCTTTTAAAAAAATTCCTGTTGCTAATATTGATAAAGTCACTCTTGAATTTGGGATTAAAGTTGGCGTTGAAGCAGGTGTACCTTACATAACTAAAGGCACGGCTGAGAGCAATCTTAAAATAACAGTAGAGTGTTCATTTTCTAACCAACTGGAAAATAAAACTCAGGAATCATGAGTCAGAATATTGGCGCTGCTAAGATTTCGATTATTATTCCGACTCTCAACGAAGTAGGAAATATCAAAGAAGCGATTGCAATTACCCAACCCAGTACAAATGTAGAAGTAATTGTTGTAGATGGTGGTTCCCAAGATGACACAGTAGCGATCGCTCAATCTTTAGGTGTAAAAGTTATCTTATCGTCTCCAGGTCGTGCTGCTCAAATGAACGCGGGTGCTGTTGCTGCTAGCGGTGATATTCTGCTGTTTCTTCATGCAGATACCCGTTTACCGATTGGGTTTGATGATATGATTCGCATAGCACTACAACAATCTGGGACTGTAGCTGGTGCATTTAAGTTGCGGATTGATGCATCACTTTTAAGTTTACGATGGGTAGAGTGGGGAGTAAATGCGCGATCGCATTTTTGGCAAATGCCCTACGGCGACCAAGCATTTTTTTTAACAAGGGAAGTATTTCAACAAATTGGCGGCTTTCCCGAATTGCCGATCATGGAAGACTTTGAACTCATGCGTCGTTTAAAATCCATTGGACGTATTGTAATTATCCCTACACCAGTTATCACTTCAGCCCGTAGATGGTTGCAAAAGGGAGTGTTCAAAACTACCCTACTTAATCAAATAGTAATTATTGCTTATTTACTCGGTGTTTCACCTGAGCGAATTCGTCGCTGGTATCAACGTTGGGGGTAGACTGAAATTATTGCGATCGCAATATTTACGATCCCAAAATAAATTCTTAGGACTTACGCATTGACAAGAAATACCAAATATCTATATGGTTGAAAGCCACATCTTTCGTAAGGGTTTAGCATTGCTAAACCCCTACAGCGTGGTCTATTTACGTAGTTTACCGCCGTAGGCATCATAAAGATAATTAATAAAAGCCTGAAACGACCTATTTTCGTTAATCCACATTACGGTTAATTTGTATAGTGCGTAAGTCCTAATTCTGTAAAAAATGTTCATTTCTCCTCAAATAAAAGAAGTTGAGGATTATATCAGTGGACATTTCGGATAAAAACACATCACAGTTCTAATTCGAGAAAATATGCTGAGGCTTGATAGTAGTAAATTGAAGTAATATTTTAGTTTAGTACTTATACTGTGTATTATGTTTAAGTCTCTACCATTTGCTTTAGTTGCAGCGACCATTCTAGTTACATCAATCAATAATCCCAGTGCTACCTTAGCGGGAACTTGTGCTTCTAGGTGTGGTTCTCGCCCAATTCAGTTTACACCTGGGCAACACATCAGAGTTGAAATCGTAAATAGCACACCCAACCTGATCAAAATTCAAAAACCCTCCAAGACTGATCCAATATCTTTGAATCCAGGGCAGAAATTAAATCTAGAACAAATAGAGGGTACAGAGCCAAATACATCTCTGATATTTTGGAACGAAACGGGTTTGTCACTACAAGCAATTGTCTCTAAACCTAACTTTGGCACATTGCGCCTTGAACTCCGTCCGACTTTGCGTTCCCCTGGCGATCGCTCGTTGTATATTATGGATGATGGTAGAATCAATGTGTTTTAGATCGCAATTAGTGTTATTAGTTATGAGTTAAGAAACAGCTTTAAATTCAACACTCATAACTGAAAACTTCTAACTCCTATTGTGCTAGACCGACCTTTAACTGAACCCTCAAAACAATCCAAACGCTTACCTAATCAACGCTGGCAAATTTATCCGCAAAAACCAGAATTAGCCCAAAAGCTGGCGGTTGAAACAAATCTATCACCCATTATCAGCCAGTTGTTGATTAATCGGGGTATGGAAACACTAGAACAGGCACAAGCATTTTTAGATCCAGAGTCTTTAGTTTTGCCTTCGCCGCTAGAAGAATTCCCAGATTTGGCGATTAGTTTAGAATTGTTGCAAAATGCGATCGCTTCTCAAACAAAAATTGCTATTTGCGGTGATTACGATGCTGATGGTATGACTAGCACGGCTCTACTTTTACGTAGTCTCCGCACTTTAGGCGCACAAGTAGATTATGCTATTCCTAGCCGGATGCACGAAGGCTATGGTATTAATAAACGCATAGTTGAAGAATTTCACAGCGAAGGTGTGGGATTAATTCTGACTGTAGATAACGGCATCTCTGCGTTTGAACCAGTGGCGAGAGCTAGAGAGCTTGGTCTTGCAGTTATTATCACCGATCACCACGACATTCCCCAAAAATTACCGCCAGCTAACGCTATCCTCAACCCCAAACTAATAGCCGAATCGTCACCTTATCGGGGTGTTGCTGGTGTTGGTGTCGCCTACATTTTGGCAGTGTCTCTAGCACAACAGCTAGGGGAAACTAAGGGCTTAATCCAGCCGATGCTAGCACTATTTACACTGGGAACGATCGCAGATTTAGCTCCCTTAACTGGCGTAAATCGTCGTTGGGTGAAACGTGGTTTACAGAATTTACCCAAATCCAACTTGGCTGGGGTGAAGGCGTTAATTCAGGTAGGTGGCGTGCAGGTGAGAGGAGATGAAGAGAAACTTCAAATTCAAAATCCAAAATCCAAAATTCAAAATCCAAAATCGCTCAAGCCTGAAGATATTGGGTTTCGCCTGGGGCCACGAATTAATGCTATTGGTCGGCTTGGGAACCCTCAAACTGTCATTGAACTGCTGACTACAGATGATATGGGGATAGCGCTGGAACTGGCAATGCAGTGCGAACAAACCAATACCAGCCGCCAACTAATGTGTGAGCAAATTGAACAAGAAGCGATCGCTTATGTAGAGACAGAATTTGTTGCGTCTCTACAAGATGATCGTGTATTAGTTGTTGTTCAACCCAATTGGCATCACGGCGTTATTGGCATTGTCGCCTCCCGCTTGGTAGAACGCTACGGTGTTCCCGTGTTCATCGGTACTTATGAGAATAAGCAACAGATACGCGGTTCAGCGCGAGGAATTCCAGAGTTTAATGTGTTTGAGGCTTTGGAATATTGTCACGATTTACTAGGCAAATTTGGCGGACACAAAGCAGCCGGCGGATTCTCTTTCCCAGCAGAGAATTTACAGGTATTGCGATCGCATTTGATTGAATTTGCTAACCAGTGTCTTGAACCTGAGCATCTCAAACCTCTGCTTAAAATTGATGCCGAAGTCAACCTCAATCAAATCAATCAGCAGCTTTATCAACAGCTTAATGCTCTGCACCCCTGCGGTATGGACAACCCCGATCCAATTTTTTGGACACCGAATGTCGAGGTGGTTGAGCAAAAAATTGTTGGTAAGGGTCACATAAAACTGACAATTGCCCAAACTGTCGATCATCAGCAGTATAAAATTAAAGCGATCGCCTGGCGTTGGGGCGACTATTTCCATTTACCATTGCGAGTGGATATTGCTTACAAACTGCGAGAAAACTACTTTAACGGTAATACTACTATCGAGCTAGAGTTAATCGGTGTTAGACTACCAACTCAGCTTCAACAATTTTTTGCTTCCCCACGTATCCCGTCAAGCACCACTTTTGAGTACAACCAACGACATTATACTTGTGGTTTTTATAAAAACGGTATTGGAGCAGAATTAAGAATTAAAAACCCTGAAGGCAAGGTCTTAGCCATGCAGCCAGGACAGATAATTGGTTTGCTAGGCACCAATCGTCAAAACGCCAAAGAAGTTGATATTTTTCAACCACAGTATGAGAGCATTATTCAAGCTGCTCTTCAGGCGTTATCAGTATTGAATGCTGAGTTATGAGTTAGGAGTTTTAAATTCCAAAATTTTCTTTACTCAGCACTCAGCACTCTTATAAATTACCGTTACGAAATGCCAGCACAAAGATTACCAATGGTCCAGAAATTACGATTAGTGCTATAGACAGCAATTGGAAAATAACTTCCCAATTGATACTAGTGAAGGTGTTAAACAAAGAGTCAAACATTTTTTCTTTTCTCCTCCCAATTGGTTTAAAAAATTCAATAACTTAATTGCAAAACCCGAAATCGATCATATCTGGCTATGGCCTGTTAGATTTAATTTACTTAACAAAATTATAAGAAAAGACATAAAAACGTAAAATTAGAAGGATTGGGCATTGCATTATGTTATTCTCCCCCCTGCTCCTCTGCTTCCCCAATACGGTTCGGATAAGACTTGATCCTCCCAACCCCCTTAAAAAGGGGGGCTAAGAATGGGTCTATTTCCCCCTTTTTAAGGGGGATCTTTAAGGGCTATGTATCTTAACCGAACTGTATTGTCCCCACTCCCCACTCCCCACTCCCCAATCCCCACTCCCCACTCCCCAATCCCCAATCCCCACTCCCCAATCCCTAATCCAAAATGGCAACTTGGCAATGTGTAAAGCAATGTGGAGCCTGCTGTAATCTTGATCCAGCAGAGCGTCCAGATTTGGATGAGTATCTCTCTCCACCCGAACTAGAGCTTTACCTCAGCATGGTAGGCGAAGGCGGATGGTGCATTAATTTCGACCATACAACGCGAGAATGCCGCATCTACCAAAATCGTCCTCGCTTCTGCCGCGTGGAATCAGAAGTTTTTCAAGATATGTATGAGATTGAACCCGAAGAAGTCAACGATTTTGCCATTGACTGCTGTCGCCAGCAAATAGAAGGAGTATATGGCGATCGCAGTTTGGAAATACTACGCTTCAATAAAACTGTTGGGTTCTGACATTCCCACCGCTTATTTTTGTCTGTAGGGTTGCAATTTATTAACAATCTGAGAATATGATAGAAATATGAAAACAACCTAGCAACAAAACTACAGCCTGTGAAACTCGACTCTGCTCCTTTGGACATTTCTGGCATATTTCAGGCTGAGATTGAGCCAGAACTCAAAGACAGTACTGATTTTAACTTAACTCCTGCGATCGCGCTGCCAGTTCAGTCTGTAGTTGCGGATAGTCCTCAAAAGCAGCAATCAGCGTTAAGTGTTTTTGGTACAACTTTTGTAACCATTTTTCTAGCAGAAATTGGAGATAAGACTCAGCTATCCACTTTGTTAATGAGTGCAGAATCTCATTCGCCGTGGATTGTATTTGTAGGTTCTGCGGCGGCGCTGATCACCACCAGCTTATTAGGTGTGCTTTTAGGTAGTTGGATAGCTAGCCGACTCAGCGCGAAAACTGTAGAAAAATCAGCAGGTGTGATGTTGTTGTTGATTTCTCTAATGTTGTTTTGGGATATATTTACTAGTCATTAGAAAAACTCCCTACTCCCCCTTAATTATATGGATTGGCATCTTTTAGGACTAAGCTTTATTACAGTTTTTTTATCAGAATTGGGTGACAAAAGCCAGTTAGCAGCGATCGCACTTTCAGGGCGTTGTAATTCTCCGCGTGCCGTCTTTTTTGGTGCAGCAGGCGCACTGCTGTTGACAAGCCTTTTAGGAGCATTAGCAGGGGGTGCAGTAGCAGAATTATTGCCTACACGGATATTAAAAGCGATCGCTGCTGTAGGATTTGCCATCCTCGCTGTACGCTTGCTGTTATTTAACAATGAACCATCAGCAGATTCGGAAAAAACCCCGTAACGGAATCACCTAGTTTGCATATTATTCAGATAAATTTTGAAACTAGAAATTATAAAGGTTCCCAACCAGTTCCTTTATAGCCGTATTGAAAAATTTCTGGATGCAAAATTTCTGCCAAAATTTCTAAAGAATCTACCAGTCGTGGCCCTGGGCGATTAAAGTAAGAATTTCCATCAGTGATGTAGACCCTGCCAGCTTGGGTGGCGTGTAGTTTTTCCCATCCTGAACGTTGAGTTAACAAAGTGGCTTCTTGGCGAGTGCGATTTAAATCAAAGCCGCAAGGCATAAAAACAATTACATCTGGATTGGTAGTTAATAATGTTTCCCACGGCAAGATAGGAGAAGGCTGACCTGTAGCACAAAAGAGGGACTGTCCTCCTGCTAAGTTAACTAATTCAGGAATCCAATTTGCAGCGATCATCAAAGGATCAGTCCATTCGATACAGGCGACAGTAGGCAGTTCATCTAAAGAAAGTCCTTGGATTCTTTGCTGGCAAATTTTGACGCGAGCCTCTAAATTTTCTAAGATTTTTACCGAGTCTACGCCAAAAGTGTTACCAACTCGCTCAATATCAGCCCAAACATCTTTGAGAATATTGGGTTGTAAAGAAATAATCTGGGGTTTGCTGTGGACAAGTGTGGCAACTGCCTTTTCAACTTCATCCAAGCTGACAGCACAAACATCACACTGGTCTTGAGTGAGAATGTGGGTAGGCTGCAATTGCTCTAAAACATCTGTTTTGATTTGATAAATACTGAGAGCCGATTGCAATAATTTATTCACCTCATCGTTGATTTCGCTGCTGGAGGCATTGGAATTTAAGCGCGCTTGGGTACAAATGGGACGATTTTGAATTTCTGGAGGGTAGTCACATTCATGCGATCGCCCCACAATAGCATCAACTAACCCTAATACCGCTAAAATCTCGGTTCCACTGGGAATTAAAGAAACAATTCTTACACTACTATCCGTCATCGTTTTACCTCCACAACAGCTGCCATTACCTTAGACTTTGACAAAATTTAAGTCTTTAGACATCTTTCTTTAGGAGAATCAAGGAGTGTTTTGGTAGTCAGCACTAAGCAAGAAATCAACTTAAGACATACGCAAAAAGATTTTTGTTAGCGAGTCTTTGACCATTGGAGTGCCACACTAAATTTTAAGACTTCCCAATCCCCAGCCCCCAATTCAAAATAATATACTACACTACTTCAAAGTATAATTACTTGATATTGGCACTATTTTAAATTAAATGTTAATTATCCCGTGGCAAAAATTACTGGCATGAAGTAGCAGAAGTCATTAGCAGAGTTTAGTCCGAAACTCGTTATCCACAATCATAAGATTTGATGAGAAAAATTATACTTTCCGGTTAGGAAAAACCTGATGAAGTAATTGTAGTTATACAAAGACAGTTCTACTTTTTACGCAGAACTATAAGGCAAAATTATTTCTTCTTGAGGGAAACCAATGCAGGTGTTGTCGGCTATAGATATTACAGAACACAACCAGTCTCAAAAGGCTTTACAAATCAAAGAAAATAGTCGGCGAAAACAAAGCCAGACACTGGTACAACTGGCAAGAAGCAGCACATTTCGGCAAAGTAATCTCAATGTGGCGCTAAGGAAAATCACAGAAACTGCTGCTCGGACGCTCTTAGTAGAGCGAGTTGGGGTGTGGTTATATAATGAAGATTGTTCAAAAATTGAATGCGTCGATTTATACAATGCAAGCACCAAGGAGCATACCTTTGGTAACTTGCTTTTAAAAACAAATTATCCGGCTTATTTCCAGGCATTAGAAAAAGAAGGCAGCATTGCCGTAGATGATGCCCAAAACGATGCAAGAACCCAAGAATTATCGGAATCTTATCTTTCAGTTTTGGGCATCACATCCCTGCTGGATGCACCGATTTGGCTAGAGGGTTGTTTGGCAGGCGTAGTGTGTCACGAACACATAGGCGAAGTTCGCCAATGGACTTTGGAAGAAGAAAATTTTGCTGGTTCGATTGCAGATTTCGTGACGCTAGCTATAGAAGCGAGCCAGCGAAACGTCACACAAGAAGCACTGCAACAGAGTGAGGCGCAATTCCGGGCGATTTTTGAGCGTTCTTCTATCGGCATTGCACTTATAGATATGAAAGCACAGATAGTCGATACTAATTTGGCATTATGCGAGATTTTTGGATACAGCCAAGAAGAGCTATACGGCAAGCCCTTTACAGATTATATTTCTATCCAAAGGGGGGATTTAAAACTTTACAAACAACTGATATCAGGAATTTGCATAGACTCAAGGAGAACTTCGAGGGACGGTTTCCAACCCTTTGAGCATCAAGAGCAGCTTGTCGAAAGACATCGCATTGAGATAGAAAGACGCTGTTTACATCAAGATGGTAGCTTTGTTTGGACTCAAATATCTGTTTCTGTAATACCAGGCAGTAATGGTGAACCTGAATTTTTTCTAGCGATGATTGAAGACATTACTGAACGCAAGCAAACAGAGTTGAAACTGCGTGCCTCTCAAGAAGCAGCAGAAGCTGCCAGTCGGGCAAAAACTGAATTTCTAGCAACCATGAGCCACGAACTGCGGACGCCTCTCAATACGATTATGGGCTTATCGCAATTGCTGCAAGAAGAAATAGTTGGCGCTCTCAATGAAAAGCAGAATGAATATATGAGTTGTATATATAGTAGTAGTGAGCAATTACTGCTATTGATTAACGATATCCTTGACTTATCTAAAGTAGAAGAAGGCAAAGAGGAATTGTTTCTATCATGTATGCCAGTGTTAGATTTATGTAATTATGTCATATCGACAGTGCGCGATCGCGCCTTAGAAAAGGGATTACAACTTACACATAAAATTGACCTAAAACTAGATATTTGCATTGCTGATGAGCGGCGCATTAAGCAAATGCTGCTTAACTTGCTCACCAATGCGATTAAATTCACCCCCGCAGGTCAGGTATCGCTGGTAGTGAAAAAAGTACCACAAGGGATAAAATTTACAGTTTTAGATACTGGAATTGGTATAGACTCAAATCAGTTTCAACTTCTATTTGAACCGTTTAAACAGCTTGACAGTCAGTTAAATCGGCAGTATGAAGGCACTGGTTTGGGTTTAGCTTTGACACGTAAATTAGCGCGTCTGCACGGTGGAGATGTTACTGTGAAATCGACTTTGGGAAAAGGTAGTCAGTTCACTCTGTTTATACCAAATCTAGGCTAGCAATTTTTCAGATCAACGAAACCCCAATTTTCACCTAAGCGATCGCACTCATATTTTTAGACCGGAAAAGTTTATGAGCCATTTCCCATTATTGAACACTTTGAAGAAATTGAAATACGAAAAACAAG
>Ga0209591_10002184_pt1 | contig 23694 bp, 21 predicted proteins | sample MAT01_FD_187207 | JGI IMG/M metagenome (GOLD analysis project Ga0209591, IMG submission 187207) | Freshwater microbial communities from Lake Fryxell liftoff mats and glacier meltwater in Antarctica - MAT-01 (SPAdes) (version 2) | ecosystem: Environmental > Aquatic > Freshwater > Ice > Liftoff... | reverse complement strand
ATACGCCCGCCGCACGCATCGATTGATGCAATGCACCACCTGAATCTCGCCCGCCGCCAACACATCCCGCCGATTCGTCCGCGCCATTTGCCCGCCCCTAAAAACCGTCAGTCTAGACGTGCCACCGATAAGTACGCACATTCCCAAAACTCTACACTGCGCTCATCCATTTTGCCACACACGGCTGGCCCCAGGATGTGCGGCCCCAGGATGTGCCCCAGGATGTTCCCCGTCTGGCCCCAGGATGCAGGCCTGGGCCCCAGGATGCATTCGGCCCCAGGATGCATTGTTATGAAACGATATGGCTACGACGCGCGACCTTCGGTGGAAACTCGGGTGCCGATGCGTTCGCCGGCAACGGCTCGGGCGATGTTGCCGACCTTCTTGTAGTTGAACACGATGATATCAATGTTGTGTTCCATGCAGTGATGCATGGCCTGAGCGTCCATGACCTGCAGATTCTGGTCGAGTACTTCTCGGAACGAGATATCGGTGTAGCGGATCGCGTGAGGATTTTTCATCGGGTCTTCGGAATAAACACCATCGACCTTTGTGCCCTTGAGAACCACGTCAGCGTCAATCTCGCGGGCCCGTAATGCCGCCGCGGTGTCCGTCGTGACAAACGGGCTTCCTGTACCAGCAGCCAAAATCACGACGCGACCTTTTTCCAGATGGCGCAAACAACGACGTCGGATGAATGGTTCGGCCACGCCTTCCATGCGAATCGCGCTTTGTAGTCGCGTCGCAACGCCGACGTTTTCCAGTGCATCCTGCAATGCCAGTCCGTTGATCACCGTCCCCAGCATTCCCATATAATGTGCCGTCGACGGGACGATCTGCTGGCTGATGTCCGCGAACTGTTTGCCACGCAGGATGTTGCCCCCACCGCACACGATCGCCAGTTGAACGCCGTTCCTGACCACATCCCGAATCTGCTCAGCAACAGATGTCAGTTCTGCCATGCTGATGCCGGATTCGCCCTCGCGACAAAAACTTTCGCCGCTGATCTTGAGCAGCACGCGTTTGTAGGCCGGGCGCAGACTGGAAACGGACATTCACAAACTCCTGAATGATTCAGATGAGCGAAAAAAACTCGCGTAGCGGGATTCGCAGGAATTCAGGGAGAACCTGAATTCCTGCGAATCCCGCTACGGAAAATGGAAGGAATTCGCTGCCGCTCGCCTGACAGGAATACCGAAGTCAGTGAAGCCCGTCATCTGCGGCAGATGACGGGCTTCGTTTTGGTCGCGAGTCGAAACGGAAGGTGCGACATACAACCGGATCAGCCAGCACCGACTTTCCAGCGGTAGAACTGTACGGCTTCGGTACCGCCTTCGGCAAGTGCCTGGCTGACAGTCTTGCTGTCGTCTTTTGCGAACGGCTGCATCTGCAGCACGCCCTGGTCAGCGTAGAAGACTTTCATACGGCCATCGACCATCTTCTCGATAATGTTTTCCGGCTTCTTTGAAGCCCGCGCTTCGGCCGTCAATCGGTCACGTTCCGCTGTCACGATTGACGGTTCCAGATCTTCAGGTTTGGTCACTGAAGGACTCATTCCGGCGATGTGCATCGCAACGTCTCTAAGGATGTCGCTGGATTTCGGAGTCACAGAAGCCACGAACAGCACGCCGGTTTTGAAGTCGTGATGCACATAGCCACCGACAGGTCCTTTGACCCGGACGATACGGTTCACGACAATCTTTTCGCGGATCTTGTTGACGATCTCTTCGTACTGCTCCTGAAACGTCTGGCTGGCACCAGCGCCTTTCTGGGCCATCAACGCGGCAGCATTCGCAGCGCCGGGGCCTGCGAGAAGTTGATCGGCCATTGCCTGGCCGAACTTCTGCATCACTTCGCCAGTCGCGACCGGCGCTGATTCGCATTGAATTTCCACCATGGCGGCTTCGGATCCGTCTGGTTTCGCAGCGATAAAAATACGCCCTTCGGCGGTGACATTGTCAGCGCGTTTTTCCTGAACTTTCTTGAACATTTCCCGCAGAATCTGCATGGCTTTGGCTTCGTCGCCACCGGCTTCAGTCAATGCCTTCTTGCACTCCATCATTGGAAGGTCAGTTTTTTCACGAAGTGCCTTGACGGCAGCGGCTGTAATTTCCGCCATGAGAATCTCCTTAGCATGAATCGAGTGTCAGATATCAAGTCGCAGGACGGCGACAATGACACTGGTTTGTAGCCGAATTCGTGCGAATCCGGAGGTGGCCTTAATTCAGCCCGAAGTCTCACGACCTCGACTGGAATAAAACAGCTCACGCAGGCCTGCGCGGAGCATCTTTGGTTATTGGTTCACAAAAAGTCACAGGACGGCGTCAAGCCCTCTCAGCCAGCCTTCGGCCACCTTCTTCCTCGTTCTCGAGGAAGAAGGGACGCGTGTGAGGCCGTAAGAGTTCGCCGAATGGCATTACCGAATTGACGGCACAGCCTTAGGCTCATTCGATGCAGGAGCATCGTCTGTTTTCTTCTTCGGATCGTCCGGACGCATGCTGCGCCCTTGCTTGATCGCGTCAGTGAGGTGGTGGATGACCAGCCGAATCGAACGCAGACTGTCGTCGTTCCCCGGGATCGGCAGATCGACCATGTCCGGATCGGAATCGGTATCAATCAGCGCCACAATTTTCACGCCCAACAGGCGAGCTTCGTGGACGGCGTTCTTTTCCTTGGTCGGATCTACAATTACCAGACATTCCGGCAGGCGATTCATTTCACGCATGCCGTTCAGGTTGCGGAAGATCTTGTTGTACTCACGATTCAGCGTCGACTGCATCTTCTTGGAGTAGTTTTTGATTTCTCCGTTCTCGCGGAGAGTTTCAAGTTCTTCCAGGCGTTTCAGTCGTGTACGAATTGTACGGAAATTCGTCAGCGTACCGCCGAGCCAGCGTTCGGTGCAGTACGGCATCTTGCAGTCCTGAGCCAGTTCTTCGATCGCAGCACCAGCCTGACGCTTGGTTCCCACGAACAGGATCAGGCCACCCTGGGCAGCGACTTTGAGCAGATATTTTTTTGCTCGGATCAGACCACGGATGGTTTCCTTAATGTCGATGATGTGAATCTGATTACGACGACCGTAAATATACGGTCGCATTTTCGGGTTCCAGCGACTGGATCGGTGTCCATAGTGAACACCCGCTTCCAGAATGTCTTTTACCACAATCTCAGCCATTGCCGATCTCCTGTGATCTGCGGCGGCATGCCGCAGCGAGCAACCCGAGTGGGCACTCGCACAGAACAATTGTGTGAATGTCGAAACACGAAGTCGCGATTCGACACGCAGCACGTCACCAAAAATCCGGAGGTGACAGAATCCGGCGAGACCCCACGGGTCCCGGGAATTTGAAGCGGCGAAGGATATCGATGTTTGCAGGCAGCGTCAAACAGCCTTTGCGAGTGAGAAATATCCCACTTCGGTCGAATCCCTGGCATTTCTGAGCATTTTACCGACAATCTCGCAAGAAACTCCTGGCGGCGACGAATTGTCTCGGTTCGGCGTTGCGATTTTCGAGTTCGGGTTGAAAAAGGTGTCTGGGACAGACACCTTTTTCAATATGCATTATGAGCTTGACCAGTTGCTGTCATGTGGATGAGAATCCAGCGGACGATTGATGGCTCCTTGTTTCTTGTTTCAACGGTTTCTCTCAACAGTGAAAGACTTTTCGATGTTTCTGGCTCGATTCAAAAAAATGCTGCTCACGTCTGCCGTGATGCTGGGTGGACTGTGTGGTGTTGCTGCTGCACAAACGACTGACACGAAGGTGCTGAGTAGTCAGATTCTTCCAAAGGACACGTATTTCTATCTGTCCATGCCCAGCGTGGAAGGATTCAAGGAATCGTTTGAGAAATCGTCCGGCGGTCGAATGTTTGCTGACCCGGCCCTGGAAGAATTCAAGGCCGAGGTCAAGAACGCATTTAGTGGCGAGATGCAGGACAGCCTGTCTCAAGTGCATGACACATTGGGCCTGACGATTGACGAGTTGATGGCGATCCCGACCGGCGAAGTCACGCTTGCTGTTTCCAAAGCCTCGTCGAACAAAATGGGACTCATCATGTTCATGGACTATGGTTCGCACGAATCCGAAGTCAAAGGCCTGCTTGAAAAAGCGAGCGCCGCACTGAACGACGTCGATCAACTGGAAGCCGCCAACGTTGAACATGACGGCACTGAGTTGACGATGTACACAGTCACCGGCGACGTCGCAAAACAGACTCCGCTGGCTAAGGAATTTGGCTGGTTTCTGAAAGACGAACGCTTTGTCATTTCAAACAGCGGCCCGCTGTTGAAGTTGACGCTGGACAACTGGGCTGGCGGTTCCGAAAAAACGCTTAAGAATAACAGCGTCTATGCCTACATCATGGAGAAGTGCGAATCAACTCCCGGTGCCGGCATGATGACGACATTCGTTGATCCCGTGGGAATGTTTACGGCATTGGTCCAGACCGGTTCACTCGGTCCAAATGGTGCCGCTGCAGGAATGGCGATCGGGTTCCTCCCGACGCTGGGCATCAACCAGCTCAAGGGCATCGGTTCGTCCGGCGAAATGGGGGGCGATGAATTTGAAGGCGTGTCCCGCTCGTTTCTGTATTGCGAACAACCTCCGCAGGCAGCCATGCAGGTGTTTCAGCTGGACACAGTTGACGCTGTCCCGCCATCATGGGTCAAAGAAGACACCAGTGTATGGATGGCAACGAAGTGGAAAGCTGGAGAAGCTTATACGGCTGTTGAAACACTGTTTGATATGTTTCAGGGTGCCGGTGCGTTTGCAAGCACCATTGATTCACTTTCAAAACAGGAACCTCAGGTTCACATCAAGAAGGACGTGATTGATCAACTCGATGGGAAAATGCAAGTGGTGATGTCGCCTGGCGATCGGACGTCGAAAGCGGCTTCGGATGACGTGCTGTTTGCCATCGGTGTGAAGGACAACCAGAAATTTGCGGATCTGCTCAATAAGCTGACATCACGGCCGGGTTTTGAGACACGTGAAGTGAACGGTATCACGGTTTACGAAATTGAACCTGGGAATGGCCAGAACATTTCGTTCACGGTGGCCAACAGCCAGCTGATGGTCGCGATTGGTGGAAATCAATTGGAGCAGGCTCTGAGAAACGATAACGACGTGCGCCCACTGGCAGATTCTGACGACTTCAAAGCCGTTTCAGAACATTTTCCGGATGGCGCCTTGGCCGTGACATTTTCGCGTCCCGCCGAACAGTACCGGCGTCTGTATGACATGCTGCGTGCCGGAAATGCGGCCGAAAGCTTCCCCGGCATGGAAGACATGTTCTCAAAGATTGATTTCAGCAAACTGCCATCGTTCGATGTCATCGAAAAATACATGGCTCCCACGGGCGGTTACTGGGTCGGTGACGAAAATGGCGTCTTGATGGAAACATTTTCTCTGAAGACTGAATAACTCAGTCAGGTCGCTGGCATCGGAATGTTGTCGTTGCCGCGACGAACGAGTATCAGACAAAGGGCGGATCTTTAGATAAAAGATCCGCCCTTCTTTTTGTGATGCGATTGCGCGGCCCAACAATGACCGGATTGTGAGCACGGGATCGTAACCCGAAGCGTCAGCGAGGAATAGGGATTTCCAGCCCTCGCTGACACTTCGGGTTAATATGACTTTCGGCCAGGTGCCTAAAAAAGGGGTCAGGAACCAATAGTGCGGAACACCCTCCGGGCCATTTGACTATTGGTTCCTGACCCCTTTTTTAAAGTTCAACGACAAATGAAGTGCGCGACTTAAGCATCCATTGGTAAGTTTTGGGGCATAACAATCGATTGCGTAAACAGTATCCGGAGACTGACGTCTTGCGGCTCGCCGAATTCCAGGCGAGCGGGGGACGTTCGTCCCCTGATTGTGATTCCTGCGATTATGCCATTTAACTTGTGCATGGGTGCTTAGAAATGGCGGACTCTGATGGGAGTTGAGCCTGCTTGTGGCGTTAAACCACTGTGATTTGGCCCAACGGGCCTCAGCACGTCAGCCTGAGGGCAACGCCCCAGGTTTCCACGGCAGCAACACGTTTTGCCCTGAAAGGGCAACACAGACCAGCATTGTGGAACCCTTTCAGGGTTCGTGTTCAGACGGGATATCAACCTGGGGCGGCGTTCATCCGCATTCGCGGATTCTCTTGCCCCAGGCTGATATGCGCGAGCCTTTCAGGCTCAGTCGCAGCACTCACATCGTCGATCAACGCCAACACATTGAATGCACAAATGTCACTGCGCACTTCATTTGTCGATGAACCAAAGAACGTTGGATTTTGGCGAGCAATGACACGCTGGAAGCGTATCGGACCTTAAGACAACGGTGCCGAGAGCTGCGATCACGGATCAGCAGGTCGGTGTTTGCTCCCGAGTGACGGGGCACATTGTTGCCCGGCGTTATCCCGGTCGCTGCCGTTCGATCGATTCGGCGAGTTGTTCCACGATACCCGCCACGAAGCGGTCGAGGTTGCTGGCGGCGTTGTTGGTGCGTTCGCGCCACTGGTTCATGACGGCGATTTTTCGCAGACCCTTGAAGAGCGTTCCCAATGCGGAACCGAGTGCGCGGCTGGTGGGGTGGAAGATCATTGAAGCGGCTTGCTCGGGGATTTCTTCGTCAATCGAATCGACGGCGACGCGAATGGCCATGAAGCGAATTGTGCGTTCCTGACAGACCTGGGCGACCGCCAGGCTGCCGGTGTCGGCGGCGAGGCCGGGAAAGCGCTCACGCAGTGACTGCTTTTCCGCAGGAGTGACGGGATGGTCATCTGCCACGATCAGCTTGCCCACATGGATGCGCTTGCGGGCCGGGATGCTGCACTTTACCGGCAGACTGTTGACATGCGTATCGCTGATTTCATTCGCGATCACGATGTCGCCGGGCCTGACGTCTTCGGACAGCGATGAACTGAAGCCTACCGCCAGAATCCATGACGGACGATGCTCGGCAATCAGCAGTTCCGTTGCGGCTCGATGCGACGCGAATCCTTCATCGGCCTCGACGAGTGCAATGCGCGTGGTTTCGCCCAGAAAGCCGCCACGCACCGTCATTTTCTTTTCGGAATAACTCCGCGTGCGATCGAGACGTTTCAGGAACGGCTTCACTTCTCCCTTGTGAGTACACACGATTCCTATGTCGGCGGACGAGCGATCCGGAGCCGTTTCTTCTGTGGAAGTTTTCTGTTTCGTGCCTTTGCCGGAGTTTCTCACGCTGACGCCTCAAAGTCCTTCATGAACTGCACCAGTGCATCGACGCCTTCGGGTGGAAATGCGTTGTAAATACTGGCGCGCATCCCGCCCACGCTGCGATGACCTTTGAGCCCGCTGAAGCCATTCGCTTCGGCGGATTTGACGAACGCATTGTCTTTGTCTTCGTTGCCGGTGACGAACGTCACGTTCATCATCGAACCGCTGCCGGGCCGTGCTGTCGATTTGAACAGCGTACTCTGCTTCAGATAATCGTACAGCTTCGCAGCTTTGGCTTTATTGCGCACGTCCATGGCCGCCAGTCCGCCAGCAGACTTGATCCAGCGGAAGACCAGCATCATCAGGTAGATGCCGAATGTCGGCGGCGTGTTGTACATGGATTCATTTTCGGCGTGCGTCCTGTACTGCAGCATTGTCGCCAGATTTTTGTTGCCCGCTTCGACAAGATCCTTGCGGACGATGACCAGCGTGACGCCGCTCGGACCCAGATTCTTCTGAGCACCGGCGTAGATCAGACCGTACCTGCGAATATCGATCGGGCGACTGAAGATATCACTGCTGGCGTCACACACCAGAAACGCGGAGCCAGGGATGCCATCTGGTTCTTTGCCGAATTGCGTGCCGAAGATTGTGTTGTTCGACGTGAAGTGAACGTAGGCCGGGTTTTCGCTATACGTACAGGTGTCGGGAATGTAGTTGAAGTTGGCGTCCTTGCTGGTGCAGGCGACGTGAGTCCTGCCACTGGACTTCGCTTCTTTCAATGCCTTTTCGGACCATGCACCTGTAACCAGATAATCGGCCGTGCGATCTGTGGTCAGAAAATTCATCGGCACCATTGAAAACTGCAGCGATGCCCCGCCCTGCAGGAACAGGACCGCGTAGTCGTCCGGGATGGCAGCGAGTTCTCGGCAGAGTGCTTCGGCCTCGGCGGCCACCGCCATAAACGGCTTGCCGCGGTGGGAGTGCTCGCAGATGCCGATCTCCGTGTTCCCGAGCGACAGCAGGTTTTCGCGGGCTTCTTCGAGCACAGTTTCGGGCAGGACGGCCGGACCGGCAGAGAAATTCCAAATGCGGCGCGTCATCGCGGCGTGAACTTTCGTTTCGGAAGAAGTGGGATCTGAGATTTAACGTGACAGCGTCTTTCGCCAAAGCAGGCCGAATTCTAGGGCCTTGCGGCGTTCCTCACAAATCCGGCTGCCAGATAGACCCGCTGTCAGGAAATCATCGCCTCGGAAACAGCGAATTTTCGCAGTTTCGTACAGGATCACCATCTGGCGGCAACCTTTGCTGAAGGTGGCAAACTGAAGGCCCGGACCATACCGCAACCTGGCGAAATCTGCTATGCTTCCCCGTCCGCAAAATATGATGTCAGAAACAACGTTTGACCGAGCCCGTGTGAGTTCGGTTGGTCGTGTCGCGACGAAGGATTCGCCCGTTACGACGGACCGATTTCCGGTCGCGGACGCGAATGAATTTGATTTCCGAAACCAGGGTCTCACATGCAGCTGTCATGCAATCGAGCGTTGTTTTCTTCCGCGTTTTCCATCGCCGCATCTGCAGTTCCCTCGCGAACGCCTAAGGACATCCTGCGCAATGTCTTCATGTCGGTCACCAGTTCCGGCGTGGAACTTGTCGGCACGGATCAGGAAATGGCGATTCGCTACGCAGTCAGCGGTGTCACGACCAGTTCCACCGGCGATGCGCTGCTGCCGACTCAGCGGATGTCATCCATTCTACGTGAGCTGCAGGACGAGCAACTGGAACTCACCATTGACGAGCAGAACATTACGCTGAAAGCGGCATCAGCCAAGTTCCGACTCACGTCCGAAGATCCTCGTGAGTATCCGCCAGTTCCGCAATTCAGTGACGAAAACTATTTTCGCATTCCGGCCCCCGTGTTTCGGCAGATGATTCGTCGTACGACATTTGCCACCGATACGGAAAGTACACGTTACGCTCTGGGCGGTCTGCTGCTGGAATTCAACGAAGGCATGGTCACCCTGGCCGCGACCGACAGCCGACGCCTTGCCGTGGCAACTGCCGCATGTGAAAAACATGGCACGCCGGAAGCTCCGGCAAAAGCAACCGTCGTGCCGACGAAGGCCATGTCATTACTGGAGCGGTCGATTGATCCACAGGCCGAATTCGTCGATATCGCCGTGCATGAAAACGACGTGATGATGCGTTCCGGAGCGTGCGTAGTTTACAGCCGCCTGGTGGAAGGTCGCTTCCCGCGCTATCGTGACGTGATTCCTCGCAGTGGCAATGTCAACGTGCCGCTGCCCGTCGGACCGTTCTTCGCTGCCGTGCGCCAGTCGCAGATTATCACCGATGAAGAAAGCCGCGGAGTCGATTTTCAGTTTGGCGGATCCATGTTGACGCTCAGCAGCCAGGCCAGCGCCATCGGTGAATCCAAAATTGAACTGCCGATCGAATACGATCATGATGAAGTCAAAATCACATTCGATCCAAAGTACGTCGCCGATTTCCTGAAAGTGCTGGGGCCGGAAACCCTGGTAGATCTGCAACTCACCGATTCCGACACGGCCGCCGTCTTTCGCGTCGAGGATTCGTACACTTATGTCATCATGCCGCTGGCTCAGGATCGGTAATTTGTGAGCGGACTGGCGCTGGCGGAGCTGCTCACAGGATTCATCATCGAAAGGGATTTCCGCCTTGTCTGACGAAGCACTTTCATCACCGTCGTCGCTGAAAAACGCATTAATGCGTCTGATTCGCCGCAAAGGTCTGGTGAATCGTTCTGCGGCAGAAGCTCTGAACGCGGAATGGAACCGCATCGTCGGACCGGAAATCGGACGACGCAGCAGTGCGCGGCGAATTCGCGACGGCGTCGTGGAAGTGGTCGTGACCAATAGTGCGGCGCTGGAAGAGCTGCGTGGTTACCTCCATGAAACTGTGCTTGAACAAATGCAAACCAGCCTGCCCGAATCCAACATTCGATCGATCCGTTATGTGCGGGCGCGGTGACAATTTGAGATTTGAGATTTGAGATTTGAGATTTCGAATCACGATAAGTGATGTTCCTTGTTGAACTGAAGGAAGTGCAAAACGTGTCTGTAGTGAACCCCGGAAGCCCTGATGATGGTAACGATCCTGACAAGGTTAATGCGGCTGCCACCCCTGACAAGACGTACGATGGCTCCGACATCCAGCACCTGAAAGGGATTGAGGGCATTCGTACACGGCCCGCGATGTACATCGGCGACACCGGTGCGCCGGGACTGCATCATCTGGTTTACGAAGTTGTCGACAACAGCATCGACGAAGCCGTTAACGGATACGCCTCTGAGATTCACGTTCAGATCAATCTCGATGAAAGCATTTCGATCGTGGATAACGGTCGAGGCATCCCGATCGATGCGGTCAAAGGTGACGGTCGCTGCGCGCTCGAAGTCGTGCTCACGGAAATCCATGCGGGTGGAAAGTTCAACCGGGAGAGTGGTTACAAAATCGGCACAGGTGGTTTGCACGGCGTCGGCATCACCGCCGTCAATGCGCTGAGCGCCTGGCTGACGGCCGAGATTCGGCGTGGTGGATCAACATGGGTGATGGACTTTGAAAAAGGTCGCCGCACATCGGAACTGCGGCAACTGGGACGAGCTGATTCCACCGGCACACGACTGACTTTTCTGGCTGATCCAACGATCTTTTCAGAGACGAAGTTTTCACTGGATACGCTGACCCGCCGCATGCGGGAACTCGCGTTTCTGACGCCCGGAATTCGCATTACTCTGCGTGACGAACGCGCCGATCGGACGGAGTCGTTTCATTTTGAAGACGGGCTCGTTGAGTTTGTCAAGTATCTCAACCGGACTCAGACACCCCTCACAGCCGATGTGTTTCGCGTCATGGCGGAGTCGGATGATATCGTCGTGGAAGTCGCCTTCCAGTATAACGACGGATACACAGAAAATGTGATGGCCTATGCCAACAACATCTACAACCCGGACGGCGGGACCCACCTGACCGGGTTCCGAGCGGCCCTCACGCGCACGATGAACAACTATGCCAAGGGCGGCAATATGTTCAAGGATGTCACGCCGGTTGGCGAAGACTTCCGTGAAGGACTGACGGCAATCGTGTCTGTCCGCGTCCCTGATCCGAAATTCACTTCACAGAACAAAGTGAAGCTGACCAACAGCGAAGTCGAAGCCGCAGTGCAGACGGTGGTGAACGAGGGATTCACGAAGTATCTGGAAGAGAATCCGCCGATCGCGAAGAAGCTGATTGCCAAAGCGGTCATGGCCGCAGAAGCTCGCGAAGCTGCGCGCAAATCCCGCGATATGGTCCGTCGCAAAGGCGCGCTGACCACTGGCGGTCTGCCGGAAAAACTCCGCGACTGCCGCAGCCGGGATCTGGAATCGACCGAGCTGTATCTCGTCGAAGGTGATTCCGCGGGTGGCTCCGCCGACACAGGTCGGGACTCCAACATTCAGGCCATCCTGCCGCTGCGGGGAAAAATCCTGAACGTCGAAAAAGCACAACTGGTCAAAGTGCTGGACAACACAGAAATCAGCAACCTCTTCCGCGGCATCGGGTTATCGCCCGCCGGGGTCGATGAAGAAATGGATATCAGTAAACGTCGTTACGGCAAGATTATCGTGATGACCGACGCCGACGTGGACGGCAGCCATATTCGGACACTGCTGCTGACCTTCCTGTTCCGCCACATGCGGGCATTGGTACAGGGCGGCCACATTTATATCGCCCAGCCGCCACTGTACCGCGTGATCCAGCGCAAACAAGTGCGATACGTACAAACGCACCAGGCGATGATGTCAGAATTGATCAGTCTGGGGATGAGCGGCACGCGGCTGACGGTCAAGGCCGACAATACAGTCTTCGCAGATGAAAACCTGAAAAAGATCTGCGATCTGGCCGTGCAGATGGAACAGCCGCTGGAACTGCTGGAACGTCGTGGCATCGATATGCGATACCTGATTCGTTTCTGCAGCGGTGAGAAATCCCGTCTGCCGCGTTATCGAGTTCTGTTTGGCGATTCAGAGAAATGGTTCATGGAACGCGATGACGCAGATGCTTTTCTGAAGTCGCTGCAGCCAGTACTTCCCGAAACACCTCCCGCACCTTCCGCAGCAGAAGGCGACGCTCCGTCTGTGACGGAGAAGCGTGTTGCCGCAGACGAGCCTGCTGCATCACGTGAAAAGTTGGCACAGCTTGTCGATCTTCACGAAATCAAAACCCTCAACGACGTTTTCGCACAGCTTAAGGATTACGGTTTCTTCGTAACAGACTACACGCCTGCCGGGCTGCGGAATGCGGAGCCGATTTATCCATTTGTGCTGGAACGCGATGACGAGCGAGTCCCACTCACCAACCTGCGTGACCTGCTGGTTGAACTGCGTCAAATGGGGGAAAAGGGCCTCACGCTGACACGCTTCAAGGGACTCGGCGAAATGAATTCCGAAGAACTCTGGGACACCAGCATGGACCCGGAAAAGCGTACGCTGCTTCAGATCCGCATGGAAGACGCCGCCGCCGCCGATGAAATTTTTCGAGTCCTCATGGGCGACGCCGTCGAACCCCGCCGCGAATTCATCGAAAAGCACGCCCTGGATGTGAAGCAGCTGGATATTTGAATGGCCAATGTCAATTCTGCCTCGCGCGATCCGAAAGAGATTGCGATCCTGGCAGAAAAATGGTCGGCAGAAAAATGAAGAAGTTCACATCTTTACTGCCCGACATCTGCTTGCCAGGATCGCTACTGAATCGTGGTGAATTTTATCGTGCCCCTGTTCAAATTTGCCCAGAGTATAGCTTTGAAAGATGTATGGTGAAGGAGGCAACGAGCGTGCGTAAGGAAGGCGTCCTCTCGACGGTGCAACGCCGTCAGCTTGAAGGCGACATCAGGGGCTAATAATCTCATTTCCTGGTCAGCAATCACGCCTTTGCTGCCAATGACCGACACTTTCGGATCGAGAGGCAATTCTTCTTGAAAGAAATGCTGCAAGGCTTCGTTGTAGAGTGGCAGTTCCAAGCCAGTGCCCCAATCGCGAACAAGTGAGACAAGAGTGTCACGAAACCTGACGGCACCGGGCGCCGTCACCAGGAAATTGTCACACTGGATTTCTGGATCCCTCAAGTTTGCGAGTGAGTCTTGACAGTTTACGAATTCGTGCTGCACCTGCTCGGTGCGAGTGTTGACTATCTTTGCATGGTGGAGGCCGAACAGAAGCAGGTAGTTTATTGCCTGAGCGCGATGGCGCGGGTGAATTGCCTCGACCGCTTTGAATTCAAATAGTCCGCCGCCACCGACAATTGCATCGGCAAAGTATCGTTTCGTGAATGTCTCATGCGCGACATCAACGCTAACTTCCAACTGGACATCATTCATCCTTGCAGCAAGTTCACGTTTGTAGACGATTTCGTCAAACAATCGACCGAACTCATGATGAACGGCAAACAGATGTTGCATCACTTCGTACGCGACGCCACCAAACTCCTGCTGAGTCATTGCATGAATTGGAATTGAAGTCGTGATTGGCAAGAGCGTCGTTTCAATGGCAGAAAGTTGGGCGGCAAAAATATGGGACGAACGAATGTTATCGTCTCCACGTCACATACTCATGTTCGAGTGTTCCGATCACCGGTATGTGATCGAAGTTCTGTGTTTTTTTGCCGTACATCTTTTTGCTCGGTGTTTTGGAACCGGCCCAGCTGTTATTGCCTCAATTTTTCGTTGTTTTGTTCGAGTGGCTCCGTCGAGGGCTCTTCTCGCCGGAGCGAGACAGCTACATTATCAGACCACGATGGGCGTAACTTTCGAGAAAAGCATGGCCTGAAGTCGCTCGATTCGCTGGCCCCACGCCTCATAAAGCCAAGCTGCATGATCCGCAGTGTCTCCCTTGTATCGATCAGAATTTCGCACCCGTATGCTGTTTGCATTTCACAAACCATACGGCGTGCTGTCGCAGTTCACACCGGACGGATCGCCCAATCGTTCGCTCGCCGAATTTGGATTTCCGAAGAATGTTTAACCCATCGGAAGCCTCCACGCCGACTCATATGAACCGTTTTCTCTTAAACAATGAACCGCTGCTTCTGCTGGTGCGTTTTCGGTTTTGGTAGATTCAAACCCTCGCAGTTCGAGTGAAATTCGAAAATCGTTGACGATCGCCTCTGCGCAGTGGTACACTGAAAGTCCCCGGCCCGCGCTTCGCCCGCGACCCATCGTCGAAGTCGGACATAAGAACAGCGTTGTCATTCACGCAGGAACACATGCAGCAGAAAAATTGACGGCAGAAAAATGAACCGCAGAAAGTCCCTCAAGTTGTGGTCTGCATTTTTCTGCCGCACATTTTTCTGCTGGACGTGACCTGAATTTCTCAAACAGGCGTCTGAGAATCTTCGCAGGAGAACAAGAAATTAACTGTTAGTAATCCAAAGGGGTATGGGTATGCCAACATCAACGCAGGAACTTCAGAGTTTTCAAAAGTATGCCGCTGCCCGTATTCAGAACGGAGGGGCGATGCTGGAGTTGGACGATCTTTTGGACGAATGGAAACATCAGAATCCGGATCCGCAGCAACTGCAGGAAGATGTCGTGGCAGTCAAGGCGGCGTTGCGCGCGATGGAGAGCGGTGATGCGGGACGGCCTGCGGAGGAAGTCGTTCGTGAAATTCGGACTAAGTACAAACTGGCGAAAGAATAATGCCCGTGTACGTCGTTCGCCTGCTGGCAACAGCAGCAGATGACCTTGATCAGATTATCGGCTGGATCGCTGCATGATCGCCCGACGGTGCAGCTCGGTTGATGACAGAGTTTCATAAACTGCTGATTATTTTACCGATGTCGGCCGAGTCATTTGCGCGTGCCGCAGAATTTGACGACAATGGTTACGAGATTCGGCAGGCCTTCTTTCGGACTCGCAAAGGTAATACCTATCGGGCAATCTTCCTGATCAAAGGGAATGAGGTCCGCATTCTTCGAATTCGAGGATCTGGGCAGCCACCATTGACAGCTGACGAAATCAAAGAGCAGGAGAAATTTGGAGGCAGCGATTAGAGTCACCGAAAAAGAACTCACAGACTTCACGGAACTTGGGCGGCTGGAAATGCGTGGCAGATCGGTCGCAAGCTTTCCTATCCCATGCACAGTCAGGAGTTCCATTTTTCCCTTATACGTATGCTGATTGCATTTCACAAACCATTCGGCGTGCTTTCACAGTTCACACCGGACGGATCGCCCAATCGTCCGCTCGCCGCATTTGGATTTCCGAAGAGTGTTTACCCGATCGGGCGCCTCGATGCCGACTCTGAAGGTCTGTTGCTTCTGAGCGATGAACCGGCGTGGAACGCACGACTTCTTCAACCACGCCATGCCCACGAGAGAGAGTATTGGGTGCAGGTGGAGCGAGTCCCTGACGCCGACGATCTGGCGCAACTTGCGGCTGGCCTGGTGGTCCAGGGACGCATGACCTTGCCCTGCCGTGCGTGGCTGCCGGAGCCACAACCGGATGTTCCACCGCGCGATCCGCCAATCCGCTTCCGCAAGAATGTGCCCGACTGCTGGATTTTCATGGAGTTGATCGAAGGCAAAAATCGCCAGGTGCGACGCATGACCGCAGCCATTGGTCATCCGACCCTTCGTCTGCTGCGCACGCGGATTGGCAGACTCACGTTGGGCGAACTACCGGCCGGCCAATGGAAGATTTTAACGCCGCAGGAGCGGCAACTGGCCGCCGACGATCATTCCGCGTGAGGTAAGCCGATTCGTTCCGCAAGCTGTTCACATGAACCCGTCGTTTTTCCGCAGGCAACAAAATGAAAACGGCAAACGGTGGCGACAATCACACCATTTCTCGGAAATTCCTGAAGGAAAGGAGAACATTCGCAGTCAGCAGGACAATGTCGGCATCACCGTGGCAACTGGTGGAATGTCGTCCTGGCTTGCGTTATCTTGTCGCACCGCTGAGGCACATGGTGTCGTCAGTCACGGTCTGTTCATCTGAATCGCCGGACGAGTCTGCAGACTCGCTCTACGGAAATCGCTATGCAAACTTTCAAAAAACTGTTGGTTGCCAATCGGTCCGAAATTGCCATTCGAGTTTTTCGCAGTGCATCGGAACTGGGGATTCGGACGGTCGCGATTTATTCGCACGAAGACCGCTACGCGCTGCATCGGTTTAAGGCAGACGAAGCGTATCGCATCGGCAAGACGGGCGAGCCGATTCGTTCGTATCTGGACATTCCGTCGATCATCGCACTGGCGAAACAGATTGAAGTGGATGCAATCCATCCGGGCTACGGGTTCCTCTCAGAGCGACCGGAGTTTGCCAAAGCCTGTGCCGAGGCCGGGATCAAGTTCGTCGGGCCGAGTGTCAGATGTCTGGAATCGCTCGGCGACAAGACGGCGGCGCGGAACATCGCGATTTCCGCAGGCGTGCCGGTTCTTGGTGGTACAGAAGAATCCATTGAATTCCTCGACGAAGCTCGTTCAAAAGCCACGGAGATCGGCTTCCCGGTAATGATCAAAGCGGCCAAAGGTGGAGGCGGTCGCGGGATGCGGGCTGTGATGAAAGTCGCCGACTTTGATCAGGCGTTTGAATCAGCTCGCAACGAAGCGAACACGGCGTTCGGCTGTGCCGATGTGTTCATTGAAAAGTTTATCAACCGCGCCAAGCACATCGAAGTCCAGTTGCTGGGCGACGAACATGGCAACCTTGTGCATCTGTTTGAACGCGACTGTTCGGTCCAGCGTCGTCATCAGAAAGTCGTCGAAATTGCCCCCGCGCCCAATCTGTCTCAAAAGCTGCGCGATGGAATTCTGGAAGCCGCAATGAAGATCGGCAAAGCTGTCAATTACTCATGCGCCGGAACAGTGGAATTCCTGGTGGATGTCGATGCCGGGAAGTTCTACTTCATTGAAGTGAACCCTCGAATTCAGGTCGAGCACACGGTGACTGAAGAGGTCACCAATATCGATATCGTCAAGTCACAGATTCTGGTCGCTCAGGGAATGAAACTGGCAGACGACGAAATCGGCCTGGGCGATCAGACGAACGTGCAGGTCAACGGGTTTTCGGTGCAGTGTCGAGTCACGACGGAAGATCCTGCCAACAATTTCATGCCGGACTATGGTCGCGTGACGCACTACCGTTCGTCGGGTGGCATGGGAATTCGCCTGGACGCTGGCAGCGCGTTTTCAGGAGCGGTCGTGAATCCGTTTTATGATTCGCTGCTGACCAAAGTGACGACCCGTGGTCGCAGATTTGTGGACGCCGTGCATCGCATGGAACGGACTCTGCGGGAATTCCGTATTCGTGGCGTGAAAACCAATATCCCGTTTCTTAGCAAAGTGGTGGCGCATCCGACATTCATCAATGGTGACTGCACGACGCGATTCATTGATGAAACTCCCGAACTGTTTCAGTTTGATCATCGCAAGAACCGAGCGACCAAGCTGCTGTCGTATCTGGCAGAAACGATCGTTAACGGAAACAGCCTCGTGAAGGGTCGTCCCAAATCGCTCCGCCGCGAACCCGCGATATCACCCAGCGTGCCGCGTGGTGTTAATCCGCCGAAGGGAACCCGTGACACGCTGAAAGAACTTGGCGCAACCGGATTCGCGAAGTGGGTTGTGCAGCAGAAAAAACTCCTGATTACCGATACGACGTTTCGTGATGCCCATCAGTCGCTGCTCGCGACGCGCATGCGAACGTTTGATCTGCTTGCCGTTTCCGATGCATACGCTCATTACTGTTCCGAAATGTTCAGTCTGGAAATGTGGGGCGGTGCAACATTTGATACATCGATGCGATTCCTGAAGGAATGCCCGTGGCAGCGCCTTGTGCTGATGCGGGAAAAAGTGCCCAACATTCTGTTCCAGATGCTGCTGCGATCGTCGAATGCAGTTGGCTACACGAACTATCCGGACAACATCGTAAAGGTGTTTGTGAAGGAGGCGGCCGATGCTGGTATCGACGTCTTCCGCGTCTTCGACTGTCTGAACTGGCTGCCAAATATGAAGGTGGCCATGGACGCGATCGTCGATACCGGTGCCATCTGCGAAGCGGCGATCTGCTACACGGGCGACATCACGAATCCAAAACGCACGAAATATGACCTGAAGTATTACGTGAATCTGGCAAAGGAACTGGAAAAGATGGGCGCGCATTTCCTTGCGATCAAGGACATGGCGGGGTTGTGCAAACCTGCGGCAGCGTCTCAGCTGATCCACGCATTGAAGCAGGAAATCGGCATTCCCATTCATTTCCACACGCACGACACCGCTGGAATTCAGGCCGCGTCGATTCTGGAAGGCAGCAAGGTCGGACTGGACATTGCTGACGCGGCGATGGCACCGATGTCCGGCGGTACGTCGCAGGTGAATCTCAACACGCTCGTCGAAATGCTGCGGTTCGATGATCGCAATACAGAACTCGATTCGGATCGCCTGGATGCGATCGCCGAATACTGGCGTGGAGTGCGTGACTTCTACACACCATTCGAAAGTGTGTCGCTGGCGGCAACGGCTGATTTATATCGACATGAAATGCCAGGCGGGCAGTACACGAATCTGTTTGAACAGGCCCGAGCCCTGGGTTTGGCGGATCGCTGGCCGGAAGCATGCCGGATATACGCGGAAGTGAATCAGTTGTTCGGTGACATCGTCAAAGTGACTCCGACCAGCAAGTCGGTGGGCGATATGGCGCTGTTCATGTTGGCGAACAATCTGACATGCGAGGACGTGCTGAACCCGGATCGCGACATTGCCTTCCCGGGCAGTGTGATCGATCTGATTGGCGGCGGCATGGGTCAGCCACCGGGCGGTTTTCCCGATGCGGTGAAGAAGCGCGTGCTGCTGGGCAAGGAAGAATTCGTCGGCCGTCCGGGTGAAACTCTGGCACCAGCCGACATGGATGCGGCAAAGAAGACAGTCGCCGAAATGGTGGAAGGCGAACCGTCAGGCCGTGATGTCATTTCATGGTTGCTGTACGGGCGCGTCTACGAAGAATTTGCCATGCATCAGGTGCAGTACTCCGACGTCAGCATTCTGCCCACACCGAATTTCTTCTTTGGCATGGAGCCTGGTGAAGAGATTTCTGCTGACATCGAACCCGGCAAGACGCTCATCATCCGTTTTGTGTCGGTCAGCACGCCGCACGCCGATGGAACTCGGACCGTGTTCTTTGAACTCAACGGCCAGCCGCGGGAAATCACGGTGGCCGATCAGTCCGTCGAAGCCACCGCAGAAGCCAGCATCAAAGCCGACCCGGCGATCGCGGGCCAGATTGGTTCCACGATGCCTGGGATGGTCGTGATGGTGTCAGTGAAAGTCGGTGACCGCATCAAAAAAGGTCAAAAGCTGTTAACACTGGAAGCCATGAAAATGGAAACCACGATCACCGCCGACCTCGACGGAAAAATCCGCGACGTCCTCGTCCAGCCCGGCCGGCGTGTGGAAACCGGCGATCTGCTGGTGGTGATTGAAGCGGAGTAACCGATTTTGGGCTAAACCGAATTTGGGCTTAGACTTTGGGAATGCCCCAGTCAACCCACAGCCCAAGATACATCAAGCTCATCGGAATTCTCGCGGATGCCCGCAAATCGGCGGGCATCTCCCAAGCCGTTCTCGCTGAACGTCTCGATTGTCTGCAAACGTTCGTCAGCAAGTACGAAAGACGCGAACGCCGCCTCGATATCATTGAGTTTCTCGATGTCGCACAGGCACTGAATCTTGATCCATGCAAGGTGATTCGCCATCTGGAGAAATCCGGTGGCTGAACGGTCATCGAAAATCATTGCGAACCTTGCGCGGCTTTCCGGCGGGCAACTGGCGTTGCTGGAATCGATCGTTGACACGTTTCAGCAGCCAATTCAAGCGTGGCGATCAGCCCAGTCCGATGTTGCGGATGTTCCCTTTCTGGAAGCGTTCGGAGATATCCTGCGACTTCACCACAGTCTGTCGGATGACTATCTCGACAAGTATCGCTTTGAAGCAGCAATGTGTCGTGTCTGTCGGGCAATCGGTAAGTCCTGCGACAGGTCGCAAAGGAATCACCCTGGCCACGACATCACTATTGAAGGAACTGCCTGGTCTCTGAAAACTCAAGGTGATTCAAACATTAAATCCAACGTTCTCCATATTTCAAAGTTCATGGAGCTTGGCAAAGGGCAATGGGAGACCGAAGCTGATTTGAATGGATTGCGAGATCGTTTTCTTGGGCATCTGAAAGGCTATGATCGCATCTTCCAGCTTCGGTATTTTCAATCGTTTGATGATCTTAAGCACCCGATACATTTCTATGAACTGGTAGAGATTCCGAAAAAGCTGCTGTTGGAGTGCCGTCGAGGTGAGTTCGAAATGCGCATGAAAAGTGGTCAAAGTCCCAAACCAGGATATTGCACAGTTCGCGACCGAAAGGGTGAAGTGAGATTTCAGCTCTATTTCGACGGCGGTACCGAACGGAAGCTTCAGATCAAGAATCTTCAGAAGAAACTCTGTACTGTCCATGCCACATGGAAATTCGGCGACTCGTCAGGCCCAGTTTAGCCGCCGTTTGGCAATCGCCACATACTCGGGATTGAGTTCGATGCCGACAAAGTTTCGATAATAGAGCTGGCAGACTTCGCCGACCGTTCCTGAGCCGAAGAATGGGTCCAGCACAAGTGAGCCCTGTTTACTGCCAGCCAGCAGGCAGCGAGAGACCAGTTCTCGCGGAAACGTTGCGAAGTGAGCATCCTTGAACGGTTCCGTATTGATGGTCCAGACAGACCGGCAGTTTCGTTTCTTCCCATTCACTGCCGCTTCCTGTACCGCTTCATAGTCGTAGAAGTAGCGTTCAGATTTCGTAAGCAGGAAAATGTACTCGTGAACCCGCGCCGGTCGGTCCTTAACCGATTCTGGCAGTGCATTGTTCTTGTTCCATATTAAGTCCGAACGCAGATACCAGCCAGCTTCCTGCAAAGCAAATGCAACTCGCCAGGGAACGCCAATAAGATCCTTGGGCTTCAGGCCTGCTGGTGTCGGTGCTCGGTATTCCATTCCTCGAGCCGGATTTTTCTTATCGGTGTCGCGCCAGGTACGCCCACCACTAGTGTAACTGTCGCCGATATTGAGCCAGACTGTGCCGTCGTCGCGTAGCGCTCGCCAGACACCTGCAAAAACCTCTACCAGTTGAGCGATGTACTGATTGAGATCCATCTCCGCACCGATCTGACCATCAATCCCGTAGTCCCGAAGCCCCCAGTATGGCGGACTGGTGATGCAGCACTGAACTGTTGCCGCCTCAAGTTTCTGTAACTCAATCCGAGCGTCACCGGTGAGAATCTTCCCCTCAGACCGAAAGTCACCCTCGGGGCCAGATGGCTCATCATTGAGATCAGGAAACAACTCCAACGGCATTGTTAAACTCTCGGGCGACAGACTTGGAACTAACCAATTTGGGTTTACACTACATGACGATTCGGAGACCCGGCATGGGCATCTCACAACGGATGATACTACATTTAGCATCGCTCTCCACCGATCTGACAGGATCCGTGGAACGACGGAGTTTCCAAGAGTGGTTAAGCCTCGAAAAAACAAGGTTCCGCCTGCATCGCCGACCGCCGAGATTCCTGAACAATGGCTCAGCCAGATTCATCAGGGGGATTGTGTGGAAACGCTGAAGCAGATTCCGGATGGCTGTGTCCATCTGGCGTTTGCTGATCCACCGTTTAATATCGGCTATGACTACGATGAGTACGATGATCGGCTCGACAGCGAGAAGTACCTTGAATGGTCGCGGATCTGGATGGCGAATGTGAAACGCGTGCTCAGTCCGTCCGGTGCGTTTTGGCTTGCAATCGGGGATGAGTACGCTGCGGAGCTGAAGTTGGAGGCGCAGAAACTGGGTTTCATCTGCCGCAGTTGGGTGGTCTGGTACTACACGTTCGGAGTCAACTGTAAGTTCAAGTTCACTCGATCGCATGCACACATGTTTCACTTTGTAAATCATCCGGAGAGTTTTACATTTAACGTGGAAGAAATTCGCGTTCCCTCGGCTCGACAGTTGGTTTACAACGACAAGCGAGCTGAGAGCAAAGGCCGACTTCCGGACGACACGTGGATTCTTCGTCCACAGGACTGCCCGGAGGGATTCAACTCTGACGAAGATACGTGGTACTTTCCGCGAGTCGCCGGCACGTTTAAAGAACGTGCCGGATTTCATGGATGCCAGATGCCCGAGCAGCTTCTAGGTCGCATCATTCGAGCCTGCTCAAACGAAGGAGATATCGTTCTCGACCCGTTCTCGGGAAGTGCAACCACGCTGGCAGTTGCGAAGAAGCTTCATCGCCGATTTCTTGGCTGTGAACTGTCGAAAGAGTACGCCGCTCAGGGAACTACGCGACTGAACGGCATCACGCCTGGCGACAAACTGGATGGTGCTCCTGAGCCGAAAGTCAGCGCGCCATCAACAGCTGAAGGCAAACCGTTGACGGCAAGAAAAAAACTATCTGATCGATCGCAACGGTCGCTGTTGCCGGAATGACGCAAACGTTTCCGCTATAAGAAAGGGGTCAGGAACCAATAGTGCAGAGCACCCTCTGGGTCATTTGGCTATTGGTTCCTGACCCCTTTTTAAAGCCCTCCTGCGAGCATTGCGCGGTGCAGAGAAGAATTCCCGGAAAGAAACGCCCGGTGCGGCACCAGGTTCATCAGTCAGACAATTGGCAGGATTCAAGGGTGGCGTCCTGGTCGAAACGACCACTGCCCTTGACTCGACTACAAATGTACGTCTATAGTTCCGTCTCAGGGACATTTGTAGTTGATGATACCAGGGCAGAGAGGACGCAGAATGCCGCCGAGACCGGGGTTGTCGAAGGCTGAGCTGGAGATTGCTCGGATTGTCTGGGAACTGAAGAGCGCTGGCGTGAGGCAGATTTTTGAGGCGCTGCCCGCCGGGCGTGATATTGATTTTACGACCGTGCAGACGTATCTCCGGCGTCTGGAAGAAAAGGGTTATCTCAACGCGAAGCTGGACGGGCGCAATCGGGTTTACTCACCCAAAGTTCGCCCTCAAACCGTCATTCGCGAAACGGTCGGCGAGATGGTGGATCTGCTGTTCGGCGGTGACACCCTGCCGCTGATGAAGCATCTTGTTGAGGAACGCCGGTTTTCCCCCGATGATATCGATCAGCTTCGCCAGTTGCTGGATCGACTGGAAGGAGGCCGCGATGAAAAATGATCGTTCAGCCAGGTCCTTTCTGCCGAAAAGGACTGTCTTCTGTAGGTCCTTTCTGCCGGAAAGGACTTTCGCCGAAAGGCGAACTGTAGGATGGACATTCCTGTCCGTCGTTTGGCCAATCAGCAGCATCATTGCACAAGATTTCCCGCATCAACACTTTTTCGTTCGTGGTGTGTTTCCTGGTGCAGATCTCGGACATGAATGTCCAAGGTACATGGAATACTGGCAGGTCCGACATGAATTACAGCATCGAGGTGAACGATGAGCGATCACATCC
>Ga0209591_10002183_pt1 | contig 23699 bp, 20 predicted proteins | sample MAT01_FD_187207 | JGI IMG/M metagenome (GOLD analysis project Ga0209591, IMG submission 187207) | Freshwater microbial communities from Lake Fryxell liftoff mats and glacier meltwater in Antarctica - MAT-01 (SPAdes) (version 2) | ecosystem: Environmental > Aquatic > Freshwater > Ice > Liftoff... | reverse complement strand
CTTGTTGCATTTCTTTTTTTTCATTTTCCTGAAAGACTTTTTTCATGGAGCTGTCATAGACGTTAACTGATTTGAACTGAGGATTGGCTTCGATGAACATTTTTTCACTGTTGCCTTCCTTGTTGAAAGTGACAGCGGTTACGTTTCCTTTTTCCAGAGACTTCATTATTTTTTCTTTAAGCTCGGGATCGGACAATTCTTTGACAGGATATTTTTCAATCACCTTATCCAACTCATAGCCATACCCGGAATGAAATTGTTTGACTTTAAAGTTGTTGTTTTTGTCTTTTTCCATGAAGTCGAGTTGGAGCCATGCGTTGAAAGGCTGACCTTCTTTATTGGTGAGATCTTTATTGACGCTGCGTCCACTCAATAAGTTGTATGCTTCTTTGGCGGTGATCCCGGCATTCTTTGTGATGTAGAATGTCTGAGACTTTTCATTTGCTGGATCATCCTGTTTTAGTGTTGCGGCATAGCGATTGAAGAAATACATGTCGGTCGTATCGGACTTTCGGAATTCAAGTTTGTAGTCAACCTTGTCCATGCCATCTGTTTTTTTGAATTCACCCACGGTATTGAGTTGAAACTCGGTAGGCAGTGCTTTGATCTTGTCTTCAAGTGTTGCATTCAGCTTGTCGCCAAATCCGAGGTACTTGAGACCGTCTTTGAGAAATTCCAGATTTTTTGTTTCCATAATTTATTTGTCTTAAGTGTTAAAAATTTATTTTTTGAACTTGTTCACTGAAGTTTGGCTGCGTTGACGATGGCTTTGTTCTTAATGGCAAGCGTTAGGTTTCGGCCACCGTTGTGTTCGAATATTTCTATATGCAGCAGTTTTGAATCCGGGATGGTAAACTTTTCCAATGCGTAGACGATATCTGAGGTCGATTGGGCGGTTAATTTTTTATCATTTCCATAGACGTAAAGTGGTATGCGGGTGAACTCCTGAGAGGCGGTGCGTTTGGCTTTTATTTTGTCTTCGATGTAGAACCGGATAAAGTCTGTGTTATAGTTAATGTTAGATCGATTCTTTATCTGAAGGTGATAGAAGATGATGTCTTCTTTTATATAGATGCCTTGCAGGGCCAGATCGATTTTATGTTTGTGTTGTTTGATTAAGCGAAAGGTCTTTTTGCGTTTGATTATTTCCGTGGCGTACCTTTCGAAATCAGTGTCGTTCATTGCTGATAAGAAGATCACGGTCGGGTTATCTTTATTGAAATTCGGTTCAACCTGATTAATAAGTTGGTTGGGATGTTCGGCATAGTTGATTGTGAATTCATGGATGCTGCCATCTGAAGTTATTACGGTTAGGTTAGTTTCGGGAAAATCTTTTTTTCCTGCTTTGAGGTGCAATACATTGCTGGCCCCTTGTGCTTTTTGGGCGAGGATATCCCTACTTCCACGATCGACAGACTTGATGTTCATTGCAAAGACGAGGCTAGAGGTTTTGTTGTAGGTGATTGACAGATCGTGATGACTAGTTTTCAGCGGCTGGGCATCAGCTGTTTTAAGCATGAGCAAAAGCGCGCTTGTAAGAATGATGTTGAAGACAATTTTCATTACACTATTTTTTAGTTGTTTCGAATGTTGGTTAGTGGTCGGTGTGTTTGTCCACTAGGAGGATTTTATATCCGGCTTTAACCGTAACGCGGATCAGTTTTACTTTTTTACTGAAGAGTCCTTTGGCAGCTTGGAGTCCGGCACTGGCGGCCTGAGCACCGATGGATTGGTCCATGGTCATGAACTGCATACTTTGCATGGCCTGATCGGAGGATTGCTTTGCTGCATCGCGGGTGATGGCACCGGGAACATAAATTCCTTCGAGACCATCGAGGTCATATGCTGACATCGCAACTGGAAACAGGGTGTTGTCACTTTGAATTGAATTAATCGAAATGGTGAGTCGTTCGGCTTCTATGGAACACGTGCCATAGATGAACTGATCTTTTGAAATCAGTTTGTCATTAATATAGATGTCATTGAGCAGGCGCATTTTTACGGTGGCTCCAGCGACTAGTTCCTGAGTCTCATGAATGACGGCTTCGATGGTGTTGCTGGCAGGCTGTTCGGGATTTGTTTCGTCATCCAAGCCATAAAAAGAATTGCGCTGTGGTTGGACGGAGAAAATTTTACTAAGGAATGCTGTGCTGTCAGTCTTGCCAGATTGAATGTCGTCACTCCTACTGTCGATTGTTGAGGGTGTGTTGTTGGCATCGGAAAGCGTGACTGCGAATGCCTGTTGATTTTTTTGATCCGATTGGGGTTTCATTTTATCACGCACGCGTTCGGGATGTTGGATGTCTAGAATTTTTTCGAGCATGCTTTCGAGCTGTTGCATTTCGGGATCGGATTGGTTGGTGTTGCTCATTAGTTCCATCATCTGTTCGAGCTTTTGCACATCAGAAGAAAACTCTGGATCGGGGTTGACAGCGCGTGCGGGCTTGGCTGTCTTATCTGGGACTACGTGCTGAGATTTGTTCAACGCGGTGTAGAGCTGTTCGAGTTTTTGATTGACTTTCTCCTCGTTGGGATCTATCACACTAGTTGTTTTGCTTGGAAAAGCACCTTGAAGATTCCCGATTGCTATGTTGTTGTCCTTGCCTTTAACCGGGTCTTGAACTTGATCGAGGCTTAGGTCAGCGAGGTTGAAGTAGGGATCGTTTTCCTTTTCTTCCTGAAACTGGTGTTCCTCACGATCCGCTTTTTCATAGAGTCTGAGTTTATCCCACTGTTCATCTTTGTCGAATTGAGCGTCTGGGAGTGTGAGGTTGAGGCCGGGGTTCGTAGTCGCGGTGGTTTGTATTGGCGAGCCTGATCCCCCTCCCAGCGACCAGAAGATCATGACGATGAATGGCAACACCAGTGTCGGCATGACCATTGCAAATTTTCGTTGTTGAAGAAATTTCTGAGAATGTGTTTTCATAATTAGCATGGTTAGTTGTGAAGAGATATTTTTTAAGTGTTCTATTTTTTTCAGTTTAGGGTCTGAGACTTTTCGCTTTGGTTGGGATAAAGTGTAATTCCTGTTTTAGCATTTCGAATTGTTCGGCAGTTATTGGCGACCAATCTTTGGATTTCGTGTTGCGCTCTTGTGTGTAGGGTGGGTTGTGGTTGATGTAGAGGTTGCCACCTTGATCCTTTGCTACATAGAAGGCTTCAAAATCGCCGTTGCGTTCGCCTTTCAATTTTCCGATTGGTATCAATTCGGTTGTGTCGGTTGGAGTCATATACTTTTCAATTGGATTGGTGATGAAGTCTATTGAAATTGAGGTGAGTGTTGTTCCGGAAATCGCCCGGATAATTAAGAGTAAGGAGATCGATGCGGTTAGGATTCCGAAGAGGATGAGTCCGGTCTTCTTTGTCCCGGATGAGCATTTGTTGATGCGATCACTAAGCGGGTCAACTTGTGTCTTAAGCCATTGCAGCGAGGCGGTAGATTTTTTGGTGACGGTGTCCTGAATTGATTTGGTGTCGAGATTTTTCATATTTATACTTTTAGTGTTGTTTGGTTGATGTTACGTTATCGCGTTTCTGTTTTGAGATCTTTATTTTCCAGCGTATTCCATTTTTCAATCAGGAATCCATGGGGATTGTTGTCGGAGCGAGATACATTTCTGAGATAGCCTTCGGTGATCAGGCTGCGGGTGACGATCGAGGTCGTTCGAATGAGTCGTTGTTTTGCGTGGCATCGGAAGTAAAATGGATATTGGTTGGTGTCTATGTGGATGCTGTCGGCAACAAATTCCTGACTGATGTTTCCGGAGATGATGTTGGAGTAGTATCGACTTTCTTTTAGATTGTCGTATTGTCTTTTTGCAGAGGCATCGGCGAGGTACAACGCTTTGATGGTGTTAGCTTCGATTACTCGATCATCAGGATCGAGGGTGAAGAAATAATGGTGAAACATTTTAATATGATCCCGCGCTTCGACGGGGATATTATCTTTTCTTTCTGCGGACCAGGCTTCGAGGGCTTTACCGTTGGCGAGGATATAAATATGTTGCTGTGCGTCGTTGATGAGTTGATAGCTTTTAAAGATTGCATAGCAGGATGTGATCATGCAGACCACGAGTAAGGCGAGGGAAAACAGTCTGACGTGTTTGAATGCGGAGTCAAGATTTCTTAGTTGCTGGAACATGGGTAGTTAGGTTGAAAGTGGAAAGTCTAGCGTAGTGAGTCCATAGTATAGAGTCGACAGTCTACAGTTCAGAGAGTTTGAAAGGATGCTGTTGACAGTCCGCAGTCCATTGTTCAGAGAGTTTGAAAGGATACGGATGATAGACCAAAGTCCAAAGTGGAAAGTGGAAAGTCTATAGTCCATAGTCAACATTCGATGGTCCATAGTAGACGGACGAAAGCGAAGAAGTGGCAAGTCAAAGGCAGAAAAGTGAAAGTCGATCGTTGTCATGAGTTGCCGGAGATTTTGTTGTGCCTGTAGTTGGAGTTCGTTTCGGGAGTTGGAGATGATGAGAAAGTATTGGCGTTAGTTCCTGTTGAATTAGATTGACTGGAGGAACTAAAACTTGAGCCTGCGGCACTTGCCGCTGCAATCGTTGTACTGACAACCGCGCGCGAACCACCGCTAAATACATTTGAAGTCTTATATAATAGGGTATTGCCGCCGCCCGCGTGGACGATGTAGTTGGCGACGCTGGGTACGGTGAAGTATCCGATGATACCCATGATCAGAAATATCAAGTATGCGGTGTCGTTGGAACTAAAGAATGTGTCGCCGTACTTGATGACTTGCTGGATGTCTATGCGAAGCATGTTCTCCTGAACTTTCCCGATGATGGCGCCGAAGATATTTGCGACGGGTAGCCAGAGGAAGACATTGATGTATCGGGAAATCCAAACGGTGAGTGTATGTTGGAGGCCATCGAAGACAGAAAGTCCAAAGATGATCGGACCAAGAATTGCCAGTACGATCAGATAAAATGTGCGGATCGTATTTATGCAGAGGGCTGCCGCTTCATAGAGGATGTGCAAGATTTCTGAGAGCCATTGCTTGACGGTGTTACGAAAATTGTAGGAGGCTTTCGCCATGGCAAACTTGATATCGTTTCCGATACCGTCTAGTGTTCCTTCACTTGTTCCATCGGGGTGGGTATAGCGATACCATTTATCACGGTCGCCACTTCCTTCTGTTCCGATATACATTTGCCATGCGGGAGTTTTTTTAATTGCATCTTCTTTGAGTTTAAGTAAATAGGTGATAGCGTTGTTGGAGCCAGTGACCATCGCGGAGGTACCTGTTACGGTTGGCTGTAAGATTCCGTTCATGATTGCCAGCACGTAGGGAAACATGAGGATACAAAGTCCGAGTACGAACGGTCTTAGCAATGGATAAAAGTCGATGGGTTCAGCATTGGCGAGATGTCGCCATACGCGCGAAGAGATATACCACAGCGCTGCAAAGGCAGCCAGCCCTCGGCCAACCCCGATGAGTTTACTGCACAGAGGCAGCATTTCATAATACAGCTGGTCTAAAACACTTTGCAGGCTGTGGATCTCACCTGTAAATGATTGCGCGTGCATGGCACACGGCAAAAAAAATACAAGAAGAAATAACCCTGCCTTTGCTGACGCTGCAGCAGGCAAGCTCACCATTAACCCCGCTCCAAAGGAAGCGGGGAATGGCTTTAGGATTTTTTTATTGTGAAGGGGAATATTTTTCATATCAATTTTCTTTAGTTGACTCCGTATAGTTGTCGCATGGTGTGTGCATCATTTGCTGAGCGTGCGCGTTGGATGGCGAGCATTTGGGTGCTGTTGTTGAAGCTTCTGATGAATGTGAGTTTGCTTTCGAGATCATAAAAGATGCGGTCGATGGCGCGCATGCGTTCGTCGTCCGTCATACGCAGTTTGGTTGCCGTGATGATCATGATAAGGTCATCGAGGTTTCGGGCACTTGCCTGAATTAGAAAGCTGTAGACATTAAACAGGTACTGAATTTCCTTTGGCGTAAAATGCGGATCGTTCTTAAATCGGTTGTAGGCACGTTTATATTCTTCCAACAGCAGCTTTTGATAGCTGATTATAAAAGGAATGCGTTTGTAGTTTCGAACGGTGGGATTTACGGCCATCAGTCCATCGAGAAATAATTGATGGAGGCTGTAGTTGCCAGCGGAGATATTTTTAATTTTTGTGTACCCTTTGTCAAGGATTTTATAGCCCGTGTACATGTTGTCGAGGATTTCTTCAAGAGATTGAAGTTTCTCCCAGTTGAGCAACAACTGCTGCGCTTCGGTTGATTGGGCATGTGTCTTTGTGGTTCCATGGCAACCGGCTATTATCAGCAAGCATGCAAGTATCTTATTGATTGATGATGATTTAAATTTCATGGTTGGTTTTGAGTAGAGTGATTTCAGTTTGTTCTTTCTCACGGGCGTGCGCAAGTGCTTTGGTGTCGTTGCCGAATGCTTGGACGAATGCATGCTTGTCTAGTGTGTCTTCGTAGATTTTGTCAATCCTTTGAATTCGTTCATCGTCTTTCATTTCCAAGTCGTTGACTCGAATGATCGCTAACAGTTCGGAGATGTTAGCATCACATAGCAAAAGCATATTGGTGAGTACTTGGGCAATGTAGCGTAGTTCTTCTGGTGAAAAGTTTTTGTTGTTCTTGCAAAAGGTGTAGACACTTTTCATTTCGCGGATGATATAGAATTGGAACGCGATGATGTCGGCAACTTTTGCCGAGTTGCTGATGGCTGGGTTTACTGATTTGAGTGAGCTGAAGAAATCATGATGCAGAGATACCGTGCCATTTTTTATATTCTCAATTGTGTTGAGTCCTTTGCTGGCAATGTCATAGCCCTTCTTTAGGTTGCCGAGATAGACTCTGAGTGCGGCGATCTGGTCTATGAGGTATTTTTTTTGAGTTTTCTTTTGTTTGAACCATTCGTTCCGGGTCTGAGCATTGGCGGTGATTCCTGAAAGAAGAATTAAGAAGAGGAACATTGTTTTTTTTAGCATATTTAAACTTTGATTGAATGCGAATATTTTTTTATGTTTTTCCCTCAAGCCGGGCGGGCTTACGCTTTTTTTCATTGTCAAAAAAAGTGTAGAAAAAAGGCTAGACAGAACGATGCTTCGGCGCACTTGTAATCGCTCCACCTCGCCGTTCTGTCGGGCCATCGCTACGATTTCACTATGTATTAGGTAATATTTTTTCATAAGGGTAGGCCGTAAAGTTTGCGTACTACATTGAGTTCGTGCTGATCTTTTGAACGGTTGAGGCTTAGTTGAATGTTCTGGTCGTTGAACTGTTGCAAGTCGTGATAGTTCTTGTCCATGTTGTCACCGGCGGTGTCGATTATCTCCAATCGTTTGGCATCAGTCATTTGCGTTTTATAGGAGTTGATGACCCGGAGTATGTCTTCGAGGTTATATAGGCTGTCATTGAGGATGCCTGTATACACTTGGTACATGTAATCGAGTTCGGTTTTTGAAAAATGTTTGTCCTGGTTAACTGTTTCCCAAGTGAACTTGTATTGTTGGACGATTTGTTTTTGTCTTTGGATGATGAGCGTGATGCGGTGGTAGGTGGCGAGTGTGTTGCGAACCTGCCACAGTTCGTCGTAGTATTTCCGGTATAGTTCACGTTGGCGATTTGTCCAATCTGCTATTTCCGCGAGTTTGAATTGTGATAATTTATTCTCGAGTACTTTCTGTGCATTTTGCAGCCAGATCGTTTTGTTTTGCATGCGTTGGATCATCAGGTCAATTGCTTTGATGACTTTGATCACCCCTTTTTTGATAATTTCAAGAATGGGGGTTACCGCATGTGCCTGATTGGTTGGTGCAACAGCTAGTGTGAGTGTCCCAATGAGTATTGCAGTAAAGATTGTTTGTCTTGACCTTACTCCTAGCCACTTTCCATCCTGATAGCTATCGGGAGAGAGGGAAATGAGTTTTATAATTTTTTGAATAAGGGCTTTCATGATTTAATTTGGTTACGCGATTCCGGTTCGTATTTCATGGGCGAGTTCGGCAATTCCTTTACGGATATCGCCGTTCCATTTTTTTGTGTATGCCTGGACTTTCATTTTTTCTGATTCTTCGGTGGTATAGGCGAGGTATTCTTCCAGTGATACTTCGGTGGCATAGACCTTAGAGAGTATCCCGCCGAGGCTGATGAACACTTCTTTGTATTTGCGTGCAGGGTCGTTGGCTTTGTTGATGGAGAGGACTAGTGCTTTTTCTTTTTCTGTGAGTCCGAGTAATTGTTGGATGAGGTCGAATTTATTTTGGTATTTACTTTGATCTAACAGGATTTTACAATCGGAGTTGTTGATGATGGCTTGCTTTACGATGGGTGAACTGATGATGTCTTCAACTTCTTGTGTGACTACGATTGCTTCGCCATAGAATTTGCGAACGGTCTTGAAAAGGTATTTGATGTATTCGGCCATGCCTTCTTTGGCGATTGCTTTCCAGGCTTCTTCGATGAGGATCATTTTACGGATGCCTTTTAGTTTACGCATTTTTGAAATGAACACTTCCATGATGATGATGGTGACTACGGGAAAGAGGATTGGATGGTCTTTGATGTTGTCGAGTTCGAAAACGATGAAGCGTTCATTTAATAAATCGAGATTTTCGGTAGCGTTTAATAGGTAGTCAAATTCACCACCCTTATAATATGGGCGTAGGACATAAAGAAAGTTTTCGACATCGAAGTCTTTTTCCTTAACACGATCTTCTTTGAGTATAGCGACAAAGGTGTCGCGCAAGAATTCGTAGAAGGTGTTGAAGCACCTCATCCCCGGCCCTTCTCCAGAAGGCGGAGGGGGTGTTTCGTAATACATTTTCAGGGCGATGGAGAGAGCTACATATTCGGAGCGGTTGAAGGTTTCATCGTCCTTCTTCCAGAGGGCGAGTAATAATGTTTTGATGCTTTCTTTTTTTTCGGTGTTGAGTGTCTCGCCGCTGTTGATGTGAAAGGGATTGAACTTGATGGGGCTAGCTTCATCGTATGTGAAGTAGTAACCGTTGACGAGATCACACAAACCTTTATAGGAATGACCGACGTCTACGATGACGACATGCGTCCCTTGTTCGTAATATGCCCTTACCATGTGGTTGGTAAAGAATGATTTGCCGCTGCCTGAGGGGCCGAGGATAAATTTATTGCGGTTGGTACAGATTCCTTTTTTTACGGGTTCGTCGGAGATGTCTACGTGGATTGGTTTCCCGGTGAGGCGGTCGCCGAGCCGAATGCCGACCGGGCTGATTGAAGACTGATAGTTTGTTTCGAGGTTGAGGAAGCATGTAGCTTGTTCTGCGAACGTGTCGAAGGTATCGTTCATAGGAAAATCTGCTTCGTTTCCGGGTAGTCCGGCCCAATAAATTTGTGGGGCGCCGTCGGTTTCTTGCTTGGCGGTCGCGTCCATTTGCGCGAGTGCTGAAGAGACTTGTGTTTTGATTTCCTTCAGTTCGTGTTTCGTATCGGTCCACACCAAGACATTGAAGTGTGCCTTTACGGGTGTGCGTTGTGAGGCGAGTGCTTCGTTGAGAAAATCGTTGGTAGCATCGCGGCTGATTGCATTTTCGCGTGAGTACGCAGACAGGGATTGAAGTCTGAGGCGTTTGCTTTCTAGTTGCTTGATGGTTTTGTGTACATCTCCGATGAAAATGTATTGATTGAAGATATGATTGCAGGAAAGTAGTTGACCAAGTGGCGAAGCAAATCCGACACTAAATTTTGTTTTGTCTGTTGAGTACTTATCGAAGTTTATTCGTGAGCCGCAAAGTGCTGGCAGATCTTCGACGTCTGCCAGGGAGTATAGTTGACAATGCTGATCCCCGATTTGAAGATGGTCTTTAAAGTGCATGTCTTTGATGACGGGTCTGTCGGTTGTTGTGAGCAGAAAGCAATAGCGCTCGAGAAGTCCGGGTTGGGTCTTGGTGCCGACTAGTTGCTGATTGTGGATACGGGTTATTTTTATGTATCCGCTGTCTTGGAGGATTCTTTCAAATTGTCCGGCGCTGTCCAGGAATTCCTGCATCCGTTGTGGGCTGAGGGTATCTTCGGGGATGAGATTTTTCCGGATGAGGTTTGAGAAAACCGAACTTGATGGTTGCCGGTTGGCAGGTTTGCGAGTTAACATGATGTAACACGTGTGATCGAGGTAAGGGCGTTCATTAAAGAACCGTTCGCTGGCGCGGGAAAGAAACGAGTTGTCATCGTTTTCAAAATTGGCAGTATGTTTTTGCGCGATGAACCAATCTTGTTTGTGAAAGATTGAATTGGCGGGGAGCACCTTTATTGCTTTGATCAGCGTGTGATGAAAAGCTTCGTATTCTTGATCGGAAAGCGTGAAGATTTCAGGGAGTGTGACTTTATAGGCGATGGTAACGTCGCCTTGTTTGGACAGGATACAATCTTGTTCGATTTTATAGATGGGGAAGACTTTTTCAAAATTCATTTTTTCCGTTTTTGATTTAATGTCAGCTATACCTTTTTTTAGGGAGTGTTCTCAAGCCGGACTGGCTCACAGTTTTTTGCATTGCCAAAAAAAGTGTGCAAAAAAGGCTAGGCAGAACGATGCTTCCTCCCACTTGCCAGCTCGCCGTCTCGCTGTTCTGCCATGCTGCGCTACGATTCATTTAGATAACTATTTGGCATATGGGTTAGGTTGAGAAATACTTTTCGCGTGGATACTTTGAGGAAATGCGGAAGACTTCGTTGTGCTATCTTTTTTAAGAGTCCATGTTGGCCGTACTTGTCGCTGAGGCTATAGACGGACATGAACAAAGAAGTACCGAGGATGACAATGAGTGCGAGGCAGACGAACATGTTGACTCCTGCGATGTATAGTATGGCGAATAGGATTAGCAGGGTGACGAGTCCGATTGCTAGATAGGCGATGTATTGGGCTTTGAGTCCTTTGAACTCAATGGGTTTGTTGATGCCTTTGTTGATTTTATAAACGCTTGACATGATTTAAAAAAGTTTAAAGTGAAAAGTTTAAGGTTGAAAGCAGAAAGTTTAAAGTTCAAAATCAAAAAGTCATACTCCGAAGAATGAGCGGAGGACGGTGGCGACGATTACGAGGAAGACGCAGCTGCCGAACCATGCGGCGGCTACTTTTCCGGTGTCGGGATCGCCGCTGTTCCATTTTTGATACACCTTGACGGCACCGACCAGACCGAGGATTGCACCAATGGCGTACATGAGGTTGGTGCCGGTGGCGAAATAACTTCGGATTCGAAGTGTGGCTTCATTGATTCCGGCGTTACCATCTTGTGCATTGGCTGAGAGAAAGATGGTGAAAGCAAAAAGGAAGAGCATTAAAGAAGCTCTGATGATTTTTTTAGTGATGGGTTGATTAGTTTTTTTCATACAGTATTATTTTTTAGGTGGAATTTAATTTTAGTTGGAGGTGTTGGTTGACGGCCACCAGGATTTTATTTGATCAAGTTCGAGTGTGAATTCACATTGTTCTTTGGTGGTCGCATAGATGAAGAGACTAATTGCTTCCTGATAATGGGATCCTACCAATTGCGGATAGTTGGTGAGTATGGCACGAAACAGTGGACTGCTTTCTTCCATGGTATTATGGGACACAATATTTATGAGGGTTTTCAATTCTTGCAGGAGATCTGCGATGGTGCCGACAAGCAGGGCTTCGGTTGAATTGGTCTTTGTGATTACTTCTTCCTCTTCCCTGTTGTCGGACTTAAAGGCGAGTTCCTGCGATTCGACTATATTTTCTTTCGTGGTCATTGGGGAGTTGTACCTGATCTCGCCCATGAGGTTCTGGTTAGCTCCACTCAGATTTTTTATTGGAAGTTCTTGCTGAGTTGTTGGCAACGATTTTTTTCGGACCAGACTGACGAGTTCCTTATTGTAGAGTAGTAGTGACGTAACGAGGTAATAGGTGCCTACCAGAATTGCGAGGGTGGTAAAAAAATCTTGCCAGGAAATTGATTCGAGCATAGCCTTTGTGTTTGATTACAAAGGCGAAGGTGTGCGTTACGGAAAAATGATATTCACAACTTGGGGGGAAGTTGGGAAAGATTTTTTTTGAAAGTTTTTATATGCGAGTACAGTAAGGTACAATGGGCAGCCGGTGGACTGCAAGCTTACCAAGTGAAGGAGGAAATAAATGAAACGGAACGTAGTGGAATGTGTGCGGTGGGAGCACGTTCAGGATTGTGGTTAAGTGTGTTGATTATGTGATGGCAAGTAACCCAAACTGAACGCGCATCGGGTTGTGGCGAAATGTAGCGGAGTGAAGTAGAATGCATGACGACTGAATGCGGTGTGCTTGCTGGACAAAGTAGGCTGCCCTGTGAAGAATGCCGCTGTCGAAAGCAAAAGTCGTGACAGCAGACCCGAGGGTACGAGGGCGAATCCCGCTGGTTTATTTCTTACTTGCTGCGGATGATTTGAAATTAGGATCTGGAAAATAAGCCTGCGGGATGAGTGCTGGCGCGATCTTTTGCGGCAGTGCGTATTCGGAACCAAAGAATTTTAAGGGGTCAGGTAGTGTTGATTTTTAACTTTATACCATCCTTGCCTTCTTTTTGTAACCCTTTTTCTTTGTTTCGAATTTCGACTTAGGTTCTTCAGCAATGATCGGTTGTAGTTCTTTTTGCGGCGTTAGTGCCTTTTCCAGTCTGACCGTGAGGTCTGCAAGTTGTTGCTTTAGTTCTTTAATTGTGGATTTATCTTTGAACTCAAGCGTTAGCTCGTGCTGATAGGTAACAATTTTTTTTTCTATTGTGTGAATTGAGTCTTTTGTGCTGTCAATCACTTTTGGAAGTCGTTTAACGGAGTCAATAATATATCGCCCGGCCAAGGCAGGGCTTTCATGTAGTTTACCTTCGGCATAGCTGTAGTTCAGCCCTGATTTACTGACTACATATACCTTCGATTGGAGGGGATTGTATTTCAATCTAAAGTCAAGCAACTCTGCTATTGTGCTTTCGTCTCTGTTACCATTCTTTTTTAAGTTATCTATTTTTTGGTGCAGCATTTCGCCAATTATTTTCCTGTCTTCCATAAATTTTCCGGCGATTAAAATAGGTGTCTTTTCCAGATCAAGAGCTTGAATGGGTTTCCAATCTGCTTCCAGTTTCGTCAATGTAACTTCCTTTGTTCTTTGATCTCGTGTATTGAGGTTAACATAAAATTCAGCTTCTGATTTACGTTTTAAAAATACCTGATAACTTCGTTCGAGGTCATACAACTTTTTCTCCAAACGCACCTTATCTAACAGGTCTGTGTTGCCACTTAGTAAGGCGACGTATTCACCGAAGTTCATACCGCCCTCTTGATCGAAAGCGCCCTCATCAATTTTGCGTTGATCGATGGAGCTATTTTTTATCTGACTGATAAATTTTTGTTTATTCGAAAGAATATTGAATTGATAAGCATCGAGGGTTCTGTTCACAGCATATACGTAGTTGCGCACCGTATTCTCACGGTATTGTTTGGCCATTTGGTTTCCTTGTCGTCCACCACGCCCGGTACGTTGCTCAAGGTCACTAGGACGCCATGGAATATCGAGGTGGTGCATGGCGATGGTTCTCTGCTGGACGTTGACTCCCGTGCCCAATTTTTTTGTACTACCTATTAACACACGGACCTCGCCATTGTTGACATCCTGGAACAGTTTTTCTTTTTTTGTTTTTGACTCATGATCGTGAATGAATTGGATTTCATCTGGGGAAAGATCGTGATGCGCCACCAATACTCTTTTGATCTCTGCATACAAATTAAATCCGCTGCCTGTGGGGGTTCCGATGTCACTGAATATCAACTGTGTGCCTTTGTAGTGCTGACTGTCTTTGTACTCCTCTGCTACGTTCTTACACAGCCTTCCGATTTTACCTGCTGGTTCAAATTCATATTGCGTGGGATTGATTAGTCGCATATCGAGGCTCATCTTCTTGGCCAGATTGGTGGCGATGAGCATGAAGGCATTCATTTCATTCTTGTCAAAGGTAAGATCGACATGGGAAGGATCTTTTGTTTTGGTAAAGTTGATGAGCTTTTGCGTGTATTGCTGTTGACTTTCGGTAGGGTCGATGTTGACGACAATATTTTCTACGCGCGGCTTGTCTATTTTCAAATTATGATCGTTCACAACATGGGTGACCTCAGCATAAAATCTTGCCAGTTCCGGCACTTTGATGAATTCGCGGTAACGTTCCTTCATCTTCAATTCATTGGTAACAGAGAATTCGTAGGTTGCGCTTTTGCGAGCATACATCTTTGCCCACGCGTCGAAGGAGTTAATCTTTAACTCATTTAGTTTTTCGGGTCGCAGGTATTTGAACAACAGGTAAAGTTCGACGAGGCTGTTGCTGATTGTCGTTCCTGAAAGCAACGTCGCTCCTTTGTCACCGCCTTTGTTTTTTTGGATTGTGCGGATAGCAAACTCCAAGTTGAGCGCTCGCTGGCTTCCTGAAGGATCACCAAGACCAGCTACCTGCTGATGACGCGTGGTGAAATGAAGGTTCTTGAATTCCTGACTCTCGTCAATGAAGATATGATCAAAGCCCATTTTGGCGAAATCCAAAATATTCTCATCGCGTTGGATGGCAGCGTCTGTCATCCTAAGCCTGACGCTAAGATTTTGTTTCCGACCCTCCAGACCTTTGAGCACACGTTTGGACAGGGTGCGATTTTCAGAAACGGCTTTTAAATCATCTTCCAGATTATTTAGCTCCTGTTCCAGAATTTCCTTCTTGATTTTGGGCGACTGTGGAATGGCCATGAACATGTCATGGGTAATGATGACTGCATCCCAGTCATTGGCAGCGATGCTGGCAAAAATCTGTTGTCGCTTTTGTTTGGTAAAATCTCTTTGGGGATCGGGTGCAAGTACTTTTGCACTTGGGTATGATTTTAGAAAATCTTTTGCGATGTCGGCCACATTGGATTTCATGCAAATGATCAGGGGCTTATTTGCAATGCCTAGCCTTCGCATTTCCATTGCCGCGGCCACCATGATCAGCGTTTTGCCCGCGCCCACTTTATGATCCGCAATGCCACCATCCTGTTGCAGTAGCATCCAGACTGCATCTTTTTGATGGTCGCGTGGAGAGAAATGATTCAGTCCTGTCAGCTGAAGGTGGGTGCCGTCATAATGTCGTTTAACTGAGTTGTTGATGTTTCGGTTATACAACTCTTCAATTCGTTGTGTTACATCTTCCCGGCTATTTAAAAAGTTTTCAAATTCGTCCTTCACTTCCTTTATTTTCATTTCTACATTCTTCATTCCATCAAGGTCGGGCGCATATTTGGGTGGGGTAGTCTCAGGAATTCGTATTTGTAAGTATGGTTGCGTATCCGCCATTGCGTACTCCATAATCTTGCTGCCGGATATTTTCCCGCTGTGGGTGGAAGCTGCGTAGGTGATGCTTTCCTCGTTGCTATACCTTGGCACGTTGATTAGGTATAAGTCGGATGATTCCAAATATTTTATATCTGTTTTTTCCTTGAACACATGTTCGGCGAAACTTTCATAGATGTCAATGGGTATCCAACGCTCGCCGATATTAATGTCTATGAGTTCACGTTTGAGAAAAACAGGTCTTACTTCTTTTAATCGTTCTAAATGGTTTTCAACATCGGTGTCGGTGAGCGCGGAAAATTCAGTCCTGGAATTACGAGAACGTTGTAAGTCTTCCCAGGCTTCGATCTTGCGAATGACGTTGCCACTGAGGAACTCGTCTTTCGTGACGTATTTAGCAGGGGATTTCATTTCTATGTCCTGGAAAAAGATTTGTTGATCTAATCCGGTTCTGACAATTTCATCGGGATGTTTTTGCATGATAGAAGAAATGAAATCAATATTGACTGCATTGTGAGCATTTAATGAAAGTAGGACGCCATCTTTTAAGGATTCTGGTTTAGCATAGATTTTTGCAACGTTGTTTATTTGACGGAAGAAAATGTCTGCCTTGGTATACTGCCTGTTCTGTAATCGTTCGAGGGAGAGCACGTTAAAACCTTCCGCATCCAACATCAATAATTTCTTTGTCGACGCGAGATTCAGGTTTCCATGTCGGAAAATGAATTGATCATACTGGTCATTTAGTTCTTGCCGATATACTTTCATTTTGGCTTCATTTCCGTCTAGTTCGGCTTTTACTAGTCTGTTGAATGTATTTCGCAGACTGATAGTTTGAAGGGCTTTGCCAATGTCTTTGATTGCCGGCTGTGGTATAACCACTTTCTCTGTTCCCTCGTAGTCAATTGTTCCAACCTTTTGTTTGTGCACAATCAGGTTGCCCCTTTTCAGAACCTTGTAATCAGGATGATCGATCGGAAGTTTATTGGAGGACTTGGTGGATGACTCATGATTTGGTATGACTTCAACAACGTTGCTGAGATCGTTGTATCCGTTGTTGACAAGGGTGCGTATAGATTCTGAAATAAGTGCCTTGGTTGCGCCTTGCGTGGGAAGCACGTCCAGGGAACTGCCTCCATACTGGCCACCTGCTATGAATGTGCCCAACGCATTTTCCAGATGTTGTTTAAAGAAGGCATTTATATCGACTGTGGTCGAGAGTCCTTTTTCGTCAGGCACATCTATCTTTTCTGATTCAATGAATTTTTTTTCTTGTGATGACACATTCCGTTTGCCGGAATGTTTTCGAAGCAATACGATGTCCGTGACAGGAAATGTTCCGGCACCTTCGAATACATTGTTGGGAAGTCGGATGGCTGTGATTAGATCAGAATTTTTCATCAGGTGTTCTCTGATTTCTCTGTTCCCCGGACTGTCCATCATTCCGCTGGTAGTAACAAAGGCAAGAATTCCGCCTTCTTTTAGGTTGTCTAATGATTTTACGAAATAGTAATTATGGATTCGTGTGGTGGCTTTGATCTTTGCAGGTACAGCCTCCCGAAATATCTTATCATCAAACACACTGACATTGCCAAACGGAATGTTGCTGATCACCAGGTCAAAATTCCGGTTCTTGAAATCCTCGTAGCCTGAGTGAATGGTCTCTATATTAGGATGAATGGCTTTCAGGATTTTGAATGTTGAATCATCCTTTTCAATTCCTGTAATGGTACTGTGCGGAAAAGATTGGTTCAATGCATTGATAAAATTGCCAGTACCGGCTGCAGGTTCTAGAATTGTTTTTATACTATTTACATTCTGTGCGATTTCTTTTACCAGGGGATCGATAATGAAGGGTGGTGTGTAGAAAGACGAAAGGAGGCTGTTTTTCAGGCTGGCGACTGCCGACTTATAATGATCGCCAAAGTGATCTTTGAGAAGTTGATGGATTTCAATTACTTCTTTCTCATATCTCAGATCTTCTGTATTCCAGGCCGAGTGATTATCAAGGGGAAGCAGCAATTCCTTCAGCGCACCAAAGCCGGTGAATTGAATTTGCGCTAATGCTTCGCCGGATGGATTTTGCTTGAGCAATTCTTTGAACAGTGTTAAACTGTTGTTGTATGCTTGTCGTTTTGAAAACCTATCCATGGTTTTCACTTATTCCGCTGAGGCACTCCTTCATAGCAATCTCTTTGCATCCCAACTCATCGGCACCATGGTGCATTGCTGTCTCGAATTCGGCTAGATAGAGGTCAACGCGTTGACTGATGAACTCATCTTCAGTCATCAACCTGAGTATGTCTTTTCGCGTGCGATTTGATAAGTCACTTAATGCTTCGCGGATTATCTCAGCGATGGGAAGATCGAGGTTGGAAATTTTATTTTGTTGTTTGTTCATATTGTATGATTTATGCCATCCACGCGTTTTGACGTTACCCTGAGCCGGAGGCGAATGTGTGTACTCGCGAAAATGTATTTTCACAACTTGGGAGGAAGTTGGGAGAGATTTCTTTGTTTTTTCTTCGAAGTGATTATGACAGCAGTCGGGCAATGCGGAGACTCATCGGAATTTTATCTGCGGGATGCTATTTTTTATTCGACACTGTGAGGTGATATATTATCGGCCGAAAAACTTCTTTAGCAAATTCTTTTTCGGAGTGGCGGCGACTTTGTCCAAGGCGGTACGCAGGTGAATGAGGAAGGCATCATCTTTAAGGATGTAATCGATAACGTTAAGCCTCTTTGATTTGGATCGAAGAATTTCCTCGTTGACGACGATGATGTAGATGACGGGAACTTTGGAATTTTGCTTTCGGATTGCGGCGAGGTAGTCGAGGCCGGTCTTGTCGGGGTCATTGAGGAAGATATGGTCCAAAATGATAAGGTAGGGTTCAACCTGCTAAAGTGCTTTTAACGCTTCCGATCCATTGAGAAACACCTGTGTCTGGTATTCATCCAATTGCCTGAAATGGTTCTCCATGAACTTAAGGTAAATGGGATCATCATCAATAATAAAAACTATCTTTTCCATTTTACGGGCATTTGCTCTTCGCAATCACTGGCTTCGGAGGTATAAAGTACGGAAATTCTTTGTGGATTTACTTACTTCTCCATAAGCGGCTGAAGTGGAGAGGAAAAAGAAGAAAGCGGAAAGTGGAAAGTAGAAAGTTCATAGTCCATAGTTGAAACGTCAAAGTAGAAAGTCGATAGCCGATAGTGAAAAGTCGATAGTCCACGGTCGACCGTCCAAAGTGGAAAGTATTTAGTCAAACTCATCCATTCGTTGTGTAAAATTTTCTTTGAGTTGGTCGAGAAAATTTGTCCGACCGTTTTTTCGTAGGCGGATGTCCTGAAAGACGCGGTAGTAGTTGCCGAGTTTCACATCAAAAAATGCTTCAAAGCAAGAGGCGACTTGTTTGAGATCATACTTTCCGTAGTTTAACGCCTCTGCTGATTGGAGGGCATAGAGTAACTCAATCAGGGATGTTTTAGAGGCAGTCCACTTCAGGCATGATGGAACGTTTCCTTGCTCAGGCTGTAGTTTTTTAAATGCTGAAGTTAGGTATTCCTTAAGCATTTGATTGGCCATGATCATTGCCAGGAGATTGTCGAAGCCTGTTGAGAATTGCCGGTCAATTTCAAGGTCATTCGAAATGGTGTTGCATCGGGTAAAATATTTGTCATCCAGATGTGTGTATCCCGAGAGGGAGTACGTATAAAACTCGCGATGTCGTTGAATGAACTCATATAAGTGCGTCAATTCTGTCTTGAAATAATTCTCGATTGAGATTCTATCGGCCAATGGTTCGTTTAAATTCAAGTCGAGCAGTTTGCAGTAATAGTAGTATTGACTATAAAATAGAGGTTTCAGCTCTTTAAAGAAGGCAATTTCCTCGGAAGGAGATTTGAAGGTATAGGCGTAGACGAAATTCTTTAGTTCGACAATCTGCGTTTTAACAATTGTTTTTGCTTTGCTGGTATGAACAAGTGGCGGGTATTGCTCTTCTGCGAGCGCGTCAAGCTGCTTCTTTATTGTATCAAGAAGCAGCCTGGTGAACGAAGTGATGTCAGAATTTTTCATAGCGTATCAGGAGCTTAGTTTCTTGTTGAGGATTTCTTTGATGTCATCTTTTATGCGGAAGTAGTTTTGTTGAATTTCATACGGCGTGATGGAGCGGATGGCCGGTATGGGTTGGTAGTTTGATTCTTCGAGGTGGATGGCTGCGTGGTCGTTTATAATTTCTGCGTGAAAGACTTTGAGATCAATTTTTTGATTCGGGTCATCGGCTACGGTGCCGACAAACTCGCCGGAGGAGAGCGACGCAATTTTCGAGGGTGGAATCGCTGAATCCAATTGTGTAGATCGGCTGACGGATGTATCGGAGGCGTTGATGGAGATGCTCTCGCGTTCTTGCACAATCTTTCCAAAGCGTTCAGATAAAAGTTTGGAGGTCTCCCCTACTACCTGGCCGCTAATGACATTGCCGACGATGTTCATGATCACCTCGGCCTGATCGCGGCCATAATCTTTTTTCAGTTGGCTGTAGTCCTGAACGGCCAGTGTGGTTGCGACTTTGTTGGCTCTTGCAGTTGCAATCAGGCTGTCGATGCCATTAAAATAAATGGTGGGGAACTCATCGAATACGAGGCTGCATTTCTGTTGTTGCTTTCTATTGACCAGTTTGATGACACGTGAGATGTAGAGGGATAGTACGGCGCCATAAATCTGTTGCTTCTGGGGATTGTTGCCCATGCACACTATTTTGGGTTCTGCCGTGTTGTTGATGTCGAGAGTGAAATCATTTCCGGAAAGCACATAGTATAGTTGAGGTGATGACAGTCGTGCCATGCCAATTTTTGCGCTGGCGACCTGCCCTTCTAGTTGTTCCATCGCTTCGTTGCGAAAGGCGGATTCAAAGGGGTTGATTAACACTTCGATTTCAGGTTCGGACCGCAGCAATTTAAAGAGGTGTGGATAGTCAAGTTGCATCAACTCGATCACATGGGGTAATGTGCAATAGCGGCCGCCTTCATGTTTCTTCAAGAACCAGATGATGGCGGTTACAAAATTGATAGGAGATTCAACAAAAAAATCACCCTGCTTTTTAATCCAGTCGCGGTTGAGCCCAAGCATGATGGTTCGCGAGGATTCGGTGGCATCGGTGATGTCGTCCATCGTTGAAGGGTCTAAGGGGTTGCATCGGTGTGTGCGAGATAGGTCATCAAAGTTGATCACATAGAATTTCGGTGGTATTTTATAGCCTGCTGTGTTCTTGAGCAGTGTGTTGTAGGCGATACGAGAAAGGTCGTCGTATTTGAAATCGTAGATGAACATGGTGAACGCTTTACGAATATGTTGGGTGATGATATGGCGAATGACGAAATAGGATTTACCCGCTCCTGGTGTTCCGATCACCAGAGACGATCGAAACGGGTTAATGATATTGATCCAACTTTGCCTTTTTTGGCCTTTCAATGTATAGGTAGCGGGAAGGTTGATTGAGTATTCGTTTTCAATCAATCGTTCTTCCTGTGGAAAGGATTCATTGAGTTTATTGAAGATGTCATTGCGCAATTTGATTTGCAGCAATCGGGAAAGTAATGTGCCACCGGCAAGAATTAGCAGATAGCCAATGGAAGTGATTAGAATATAGTTTGCAGTCAGGATGTTATTCTCAAGTGGCAGCATGAGCATGAAATGGCTTGACAAAAAAATTACCAAACCACTTAGCAAATAATATAGGATCGTCTTAATAGACAGGTTTTCATTTTTCTTTCCTTTCGCTCCTACTAGTGAGATGGTCAACAGCGCCAAGACAAGGAGTTTGGAATTATAGATGTTGGTGAATAGTCCAGTCTTTGAGATGGATCTTGTAATCTGATCGACAAGCTCCAGCGTCAGGTGCCAATGTTGTAATACCTGATGACAGAAGAAATAAAAATGAAAGAGTAATAGTATGACGCTCATCAGTCGAATGAAGTCGATTATTTTTTGCAGTGCTTGTTCGTTTTCGCCGGTAGCCATTTTTTTAGTCGTTAGTCGTTGGTAAAGAGTCGTTAGTCCACAGTCGATAGTCGTTAGTCCTGAGTAACGAGTCCATAGTCTTGAGTAAAAAGTGAAAAGCTGAAAGTTGAAAGCCAAACGGTCTTAAGGTCAATAGTCGATAGTCCATAGCAGTTAGAGGTGTTTTCGTTTTTTCTTCTTGCGTTTTTTTATTGCGGCATCGGGTGAGGTGAAGTCGTGTTGCTCTGCAGTTACAAGATCCTTGATGAGGTCTGCGGCTCCCAGATTTAGTTCAATAAATTTTTGTGGTTGTGTGGTCTCGGTGTCTGGCGGAGAGGTATTGATGGAACCACCTTTGAATGAAGTGTCGGACATTTGTTCGAGGATAGCCTTTGCTGTGTAACCTTTACCGAGGTTGCTGCCGTTGAAAACAGTTTGGCTTTTGTTGTCAACGAAGGTAATGCCATAGGTTCGTCCATCGGCTGCCTGTCTAAGGAGCACATAGATGCTTTCACCATGCAGTGCTTTGCCAAAATCCGCGGTGCTTTTGGAATCGCGAAGGCACTTGTCGATGCAGGTTCGGAGCCGTTCTTTATGGGGTTGTTTTAGGAGATCATTGGTTTTGAATTGCCTTTCGAGGTTGGGAAGTGTTGGCTTGTAGTATAGTGAACTTGCTTTTATGGGGATGCCTACTTTATTTCCTTGGTCGTTGAGCAAACTGTAGAGCAGGCCCTTTTTCTTATACATCTGCATCTTTTCGGTGCCACGATCTGCCACGACATTGAACTGACGTAGAACGGCATTGAATTCGGGGAGTGAGGAGAATTTATAATTTTTGGTGACGAGCAAAACCGCGCTGGCGATGCTGCGTTTGGTTTCTGATTTTCCGTATTGTGCGCGATGGACGTCGATTGGGTGAACGAGGTTTTTCGATTTTGTTTTGTCTTCGGCGCGCACGAGGTGAAAGTCTTTTTCTACTTCTTTTCGGGCTTTCTCGGATTGGTTTTTTCCGATGTTGTAAAGAAGGATGCGTTTTCCATTTTGAGTGATGTTTGTGGTGACGATGTGAATGTGGGGATGGGCGGCATCTTTATGTTGATAGACCAGGTAGGGTTGGTTTCCGAAACCGATTTTATCCATGTAGGTTGAAGCGATTTCGCGGAGCGTGATGGTGCTGAGGGTTTCGCTGGCATGAAAGTTCAGAGAGATGTGGACAGCTTTTGTGGTCGCTCTTTGGTTACGGTTGAGAAAATTTTCAAATCCGTTGAGTTTGGTTGTGAAGGTTAGTGTGTTGACGTGTTGTCCAAAGAGGTTTTCATGGATGCAGGTAGCAACACCTTCGCGTACCTTGTTCTCGTTGTAGTTGAGAATGGCTCTTATGTTTTTTCCAGCATTCACTTTTGCAACCATGTTTCAGAAATTTCTGAGACCATGACGAGGAGTTGATCGACCTTGACACTGACCTTCTTGTATTCCTCGCCTACCTTGAGTGTTTGAAACATTTTCTGACTGGAGGTATCTGCGAGGTGGAAGTGGTGAGTGATTTGGTTGATGTTGTGACCTATCGCGTTGAGTTCTTTTCTAATGGTGGCCAGTTCAAGTGCGGTGGATTCGAGTTCAGCATTTTTGTGATACCAGATAATCTTTTCTTTGTACACGATGCTGCGAGCGAGCTCTGCGATTGTCTGGCAGTTGCTTTGGGTGAGCCATTTTTCCATTTTCTGATAGAATGGAATTGACACGCGGATGGTGATCTTACGGGTTAGCTTTTGTGCGGGGTCAACTTTTTTTCGGGTCATACTTAATGAGTTTAAAGTAGAAAGCATAAAGTGAAAGGGAGGAAAGTTTAAGGTCGCAAGTCGGGAGTAATTGGTAGTCGTTGGTCGATGGTCGATAAGTACGCAGACTACAGGCCAAAATGGAACGGGGAAAGTGGAGAGAAGTAGAAAGTCCACGGGCGAGAGATGAACGTGTAAAGTCGATAGTCCATAGTCGGCGGCAGGAAGTAGAAAGTGACAGGGTTAACGTGGGTCGTTGTTTCTTCGAGGGGGCAATTGTTGTGGCCATAATCTTGTTTTGTAATTATGGTGCAAAGAAGGTGTGACTTTGTTTTTGAAAACAGTTACAAGGGTTCTGGTACCCTCCCAAAATTCTCGTTATCAGAAAGAAAATAAAGGCGTTTCAAAAAATTTTCTGTAGATGTTATTACGAATCAGAATTGTCTTATTGAAAAAGATAGGAAGCCAGGTGACATTTCCAGCGGCGGTTGGTGATTACGAAAAAATAAATTCAATATAATTCCGGACATTTTAAATACTTGAAAAGCCGAGTTCCGAGACTTTTCATTTGAGAACTTTTAAGGAGTCTTGTACGAATGC
>Ga0209591_10002182_pt1 | contig 23725 bp, 24 predicted proteins | sample MAT01_FD_187207 | JGI IMG/M metagenome (GOLD analysis project Ga0209591, IMG submission 187207) | Freshwater microbial communities from Lake Fryxell liftoff mats and glacier meltwater in Antarctica - MAT-01 (SPAdes) (version 2) | ecosystem: Environmental > Aquatic > Freshwater > Ice > Liftoff... | reverse complement strand
GAAGCAGATGATTTAAATGAGTCGGAATCAGAGGTAAAAGCAAAATATAAAATGAAAAGGTTTAAAGATTTTAAGTTTGTGCCGTTAATCGGTGAAGAAGCGTGGGGGAATAATTATTGATAATTAATGATGAATAATGAATAATGATTAATGAAATAATTTATAATTTAAACCTTATGGATTAAATATTTTGAAAGATTCATATTTAACAATAAAAGATAATACAACTTCTGAAATAAAGATTACAAAGTCAAAATTCATCGGACAGTCATTCCATTTTAAATCACAGTTAGAAATTCCCGCAATAATCAAATCTGTTAAAAAAGAATTTTATGATGCATCTCATCATCCTTATGCATTCAGAGTCGGTATAAATAAAAACAATTTTCGCTTTTCGGATGACGGCGAACCGTCAGGAAGCTCAGGTAAACCGGTGCTTGAAGCAATAGATAAAAATAATTTAACTGATGTCATTGTAATTGTAACAAGATATTACGGGGGAATAAATTTAGGAATCGGAGGATTACGCCGGGCATATTTTGAAGCTGCGGATCTGAGTCTGAAGAATGCTGAGATAATTGAAAAGCTGATTACGGAAAAAATAATTATTGAATTTGATTATACTTATATGAATTTAATTATGAAGTTAATTGAATCTGAAAAAATTAAATTAATTGAAAATGTGTCAGAGGAGAAATGTAAACTGATATTAGAAATTCGCTTAAGTAAAGTTGAGTTGATAAAAAATGAAGTTTTTAATCTGACGAAGGGAAGTGTCTTGATTGGGTGAAATTAATTTGACTTATGGCATTATCGTCCAAAACGTTTGAAAAGCTCTATGCAAGAATTGCACCTGCCTCGGATTGCTTCGGCAAGGCGGGCAATTGCACCTGCCTCGCATAGCTTCGGCAAGGCGGGCGAATTTTTAGCGAATTCACAAATTCCATAAAGAAATAGAAATTAAAAAATTAGTTTAAATTCGTGAAATTCGTGGTGATTTCTTGCTTTTAACTTTTAAAAAGGTCAACTTTTGTAATTTATTTCAAAATAAGAAATCTGTGAATCCGCCACAGCGGAAGGGTATATAAATCCTAAATATTTTCAACATTCAATTTGATAAATTCATAAAATTTTATAATTTATCCTATCTTTTAAAAGGCTCAATCCTGTCTTTAAAATCCGGTCGGTAATAATTTTCAGATTCAAATTCCTGCAGAAATCCGTTCTCGAGATTCAGTTCATCCATATATTCAAAAACTTTTTCATATTCTCTTTCACGAATATTTCTTGAAAGTAAATCTGATGTCAATGCTTTATGTGCCGGATAATATTGAGACATTATCGAAAGTGAAATTTTATTATCAAGTCCGGAAATGAATTTCAATGTATCGTAACTTCCGGCGATATCATTGGGTAAAATCAAATGCCGGATTATCAAACCTTTTTTTAACAATCCGTTTTCAATAATCAGATCACTTCCAACTTGTCTGTGCATCTCAGTTATTGCAGCTCTTGAATGATGAACGTAATTTTTTACTTTGGAATATTTGTAACCGTATTCTTCATCGGAATATTTTAAATCGGGAAGATAAATGTCAAATATTCCTTCGAGAAGTTTGATGACTTTGGGAGAGTCGTAGGAGTTTGTGTTGTAGATGAGCGGAAGGTTTAAACCTTCTGCTGTGGCAATTTTAATTGCCGTTACTATCTGCGGTACGAAGTGCGTCGGGGAAACAAATCCGATTGCATTAACTTTTTTATTTTGTAATTCAAGCATCATTTCGGCTAATCTTTCAAACGTAATTTCATTTTTAATTTCAGTTTTATGATTTTGTGAAATTTCATAATTCTGACAATAAACACATCTCAAATTACAATTGCCAAAGAAAATATTTCCCACACCGTTTTCATTTGAATTTTCTTTTGAACCAACTAAAAACGGCTCTTCCCCATAATGAACACAATGTGCGGAAACTACCGGCAAGTATCCCGAATAACATGCGGCAATTTCATTTTCTTTTCTGTTTACTTTACAGTCTTTCGGACAGATATTGCAGTCGGAGAGCATTGCTTCTAATTTTTCAGACCTTTTAGAAAGTTCACCGGATTTATGTAAATCAATATATGAAGGTTTATACATACTACTAAATTGTTTGAATGGTTGAATTGTTAAACTAATTTTTACACATTTATTAATTTTTAAAACTCTTATTTTGAATGCTTGTAAAATATATTAATTTAATGAAAACAAAAATTTTATTTTTTCTGCTGTTATTTACAGTAGTTAGTTTTATTTTTTCAAATGCTACTTTTGCACAGGTAGAGAATGTTCCATTGAGTAATCCTGTTTACAATTATTTGAAAGAAATGTCTGTTAAGAAAATAATTTCGGGATTAAATGATGATAATCCGAATTTATCGAGATTTCAGGTTGCGGATTTCATAAATACTATTCAATCGAAAAGTAATGAACTCAGTACGGCTGAAAAGAAACTTTTGAATAAATATATGAATGAGTTTGTGCCTGAAGAAATTAATAAAAAAACGACAGCATCTCTCATTGCAGGTAATATGGACGTTTCAAATGGTTTTAAATATATTCTGACGGATAAACAAAAATATTTATTTTCTTATGAAAAAAATGAAAATAACATATTCATAGAACCTCTTTTTAATTTATATTATTCACATGGTTTTAAACCAAAATCAAATGCAAATGCAGTTTTGTTTGACGGAGGTTTCAGAGTCAGAGGTACTATTTTCAATCATCTCGGTTATAATTTTTCATTGGTTAAAGGCGGAGCTGATGGAGATTCTGTGCTTATAGAATCAACATTTCCTCCAATAAAATCTACATACAAGTATGTAGAAAATATTGAAAACATTACAAATTACGAATTCACAAACGGATATTTAAAATATTATTTTGAACCAAGTGAAGGAATGGGAATATCTGCACAGTTAGGACGTGAGCAGATTAAATATGGGCTTGGATACAGCGACAGACTTGCATTGTCAGGAAATGCTCCCAATATGGATTTTCTGAAATTTAATTTTCAATACGGAATAATAAATTTTTCTTCAATATATGCAACGACTGTTGGAGACTTTAATTTAGACAGGGAATTGAGATATACAAAATCATTCACTGCCAACAGAATTAAATTTGCGATTAAAAATTTATTTGATCTTGGAATCGGTGAAACAATTATTTCATCCGAAGGAATTCAGTTAGGTTATCTGAATCCGCTTATGTTTTACAAATTTGTTGAAATGTCATTACAGGACAGAGATAACGGAACAGTTTTTTTTGATGCTCAGACTCATTTTATTAAAGATCTGGAATTTCAGGGAACGTTTTTTTTAGATGAAAATATACTTTCGAATTTATCCGATTTAGAAAAAGCTTCAAATAAAACAGCATATCAGCTGGGATTTTTTATGTATGAGCCTGCCGGATTGAAAAATTTGTCACTTATATTTGAATACACAAAAATCAGACCTTACGTTTATACTCATTTTGATCCAAAAAACAAGTATACAGCATTTGATGTAAATATGGGTCATCCGATTGGTCCGAATGCGGATCAGATATTTTTAAAAATGAATTACAATCTGAATGAAAAAGTAAGTTTTGGAATGGAATATCAGAAAATCCGTAAAGGGGAAAATGTATATAATGAAAAAGGAGAGCTTGTACGAAATGTCGGAGGTGATATAAATCAGTCTTTCAGAGGCGGAATTGATGCAGATGAAGCATATTTTCTGGATGGGATAAGAATTAATTCGCAGATTTTCAAATTTAATTTAAGATATGAGCCATTGAAAAATTATGTATTCGATTTGAATTATGTTTATAATTCCTCTAAAAACACAACTTATAATAAATTTCAGGATTTTAGTTATGGTTATCTAAAGTTTTATTTTGACTATTAATCAGTAAAATTTTAAAATAGTTTAGATATTACTGGTAAATCAATTGACTAAAAATATTATATTTAGTATTTTATATGTTTCCGAATTAAGAAGTAAAATGCCAACAATAAATCAATTAATCAGAAAAGGTAGAAAGAAGATAATCTCTAAGAGTAAAGCGCCTGCTATGGATTCATGTCCGCAGAAAAGAGGAGTTTGCACCAGAGTTTATACATCTACCCCAAAAAAGCCAAATTCGGCTTTAAGAAAAGTAGCAAGAGTAAGATTAACGAACGGAATTGAAGTTACAGCATATATCCCGGGAGAAGGACATAATTTACAGGAACACTCGATTGTATTAATAAGAGGTGGAAGAGTAAAAGATTTGCCTGGAGTAAGATATCATATAATACGGGGAGTTTTAGATACAGCCGGAGTAGCGAACAGGAAAAAAGGTCGTTCAAAATACGGTACAAAAAGAGTAAAAGAAGTTGCAAAATAATTTTTAAAAATTATAAAAAACAGTAGTTATTTTTCATGAGAAGAAAAAGAGCAGAAAAAAGAATCAGAAGACCTGATCCGAAGTTTAACGACATCCTTATCGGAAGGTTTGTGAATGGATTAATGCAGGACGGAAAAAAGCAAATTGCACAGAGAATTATGTATGATGCATTTACTATTATTGGTGAAAAGACAAAAAGTGAGCCAATGGATACATTTAAAAAAGCAATAAACAATGTACAGCCGGCGATAGAAGTAAGGTCAAGAAGAGTTGGAGGTTCTACTTATCAGGTTCCGACAGAGGTCAGACCTGACAGAAGAGTTGCATTGGCAATTAAGTGGATACTAACATACTGCAGAGCGAGAAATGAAAAATCTATGTCACTCAGACTTGCAAATGAATTAATGGCTGCAGCTTTGGGAGAAGGAAGTGCGGTTAAAAAGAAAGATGATATTCATAAAATGGCTGAAGCAAATAAAATGTTTGCACATTTTAAATGGTAAATAAGGAAAACAAAAAATTTAATAATATAAAGACAGAATAAATATAAAATGGCAAGGTTAGTATCATTAGATAAAACTCGGAACATAGGAATTATGGCTCATATTGACGCAGGTAAAACTACGACTACAGAGAGAATTCTATATTATACAGGAAGACTTCACAGAATTGGTGAAGTGCATGAAGGTGCAGCAACAATGGACTGGATGGAGCAGGAAAAGGAAAGAGGTATTACAATTACTTCTGCTGCTACGACTTGTTCATGGAATGACCACAGAATTAATATTATAGATACTCCCGGACACGTTGATTTTACAGCAGAAGTTGAGAGATCGTTAAGAGTACTTGACGGAGCAGTTGCGTTATTTTGCTCTGTAGGTGGTGTAGAGCCACAGTCAGAGACAGTTTGGAGACAGGCAGATAAATATAAAGTTCCGAGAATTGCATTTGTGAATAAAATGGACAGAGTTGGAGCTGATTTTTTTCATGCGATTGATATGATGAAAGACAGACTTAAGGCAAATGCTGTTCCAATTCAATTGCCGATCGGTCAGGGAGATATTTTCAGAGGAATTATAGATCTGATTACTATGAAGGCAAGAATGTTCAATGATGAAACATTGGGAGCAACATTTGAAGATGTTGAAATTCCGGAATCATTGAAAGAGCAGGCAGTCGAATACAGGCATAAATTATTAGAAGCTGTTGCAGATGTAGATGATTCTCTACTTGAGAAATTTTTGAATGGTCAGGAAATAAGTGAAAAGGAAATACTGGCTGTATTAAGAAAAGCGACAATTGAAGTTAAGATTATACCGGTTTTATGCGGTTCTTCTTTTAAAAATAAAGGTGTTCAGAATTTATTAGATAAAGTAATTGATCTTTTACCTGCGCCGTCAGATGTAGCGGATGTAGAAGGTCATCATTACCATACCGATGATATTGTAACAAGAAAGCATACTGATGAGGAGAAATTTACTGCATTGGCATTTAAGATAATGACAGATCCTTTTGTAGGGAAACTGACATTTTTCAGAGTTTATGCAGGTAAAGCATCTGCCGGAAGTTATGTCTACAATTCAATTGCAGGAAAAAAAGAAAGATTCAGCAGATTATTACAGATGCATGCAAACAGTAGAGAAGATATTAAAGAAGTTTATTGCGGAGATATAGCTGCGGCAGTTGGATTGAAATTTACACGAACAGGTGATACTCTATGTGATGAAAGTGATCCTATAGTATTGGAAAGAATAATATTCCCTGAGCCTGTTATATCAATTGCAATTGAGCCAAAAACAAAGGCAGATCAGGACAGACTCGGTGAATCACTTGCAAAACTTTCTGATGAGGATCCAACATTCAGGGTAAGAACTGATGATGAAACAGGTCAGACATTGATTTCAGGAATGGGTGAATTACATTTGGATATAATTGTTGACAGATTAAAAAGAGAATTCAGAGTAGAAGCAAACGTAGGAAATCCAATGGTTGCATATAAAGAGACAATTAAGAAAAAAGTTATACAGGAAGGTAAATTTGTAAGACAATCAGGTGGTAAAGGACAATTCGGTCATGTATGGATAGAGATTGAGCCAAATGAAAAAGGTAAAGGATTTGTATTTATAAACGGAATTGTTGGAGGTTCTATTCCTAAAGAATTTATTAATCCGGTATCTGACGGAATTGAAGAAGCAATGAAAAACGGAGTTTTAGCAGGATATCCTGTAGAAGATATAAAAGTAAAATTATTTGACGGATCATTCCACGATGTTGATTCATCGGAGATGGCATTTAAGATTGCCGGATCTATGGCATTTAAAGAAGGTGCAAGAAAAGCGAATCCGATATTACTTGAACCGATTATGGAAGTGGAAGTTGTGACGCCGGAAGATTATATGGGTGATGTCATGGGAGATTTGAGCTCGAGAAGAGGAAGAATCGAAGGAATGTCGCAAAGAAGTGATGCACATGTTATAAAAGCATTGGTGCCATTATCTGAAATGTTTGGATATGCAACAACAATGAGATCGATGACACAGGGAAGAGCAATTTACACAATGCAATTCTCTCATTATGATGAAGCACCAAAATCTGTGTCAGAGCAGATCATAGAAAAAGTAAAAGGCAAAGAAAAAGTAGCATAAGTTTTAAAATCAGTTCTTTAAAATAAATTTCAGGGTCAGTTCCAATTACATTGGAATATAACTTGTCGATCAGACACATTAGTCGTTCTATAAAAACAATTCTTATTTTTAAGATTTTTTCAACAAATAAGAAAGTTTTCCATCAAGGGTCAGTAGCTCAGATGGTTAGAGCGCGTGCCTTATAAGCACGAGGTGGGAGGTTCAATTCCTCCCTGACCCACTGATTTAAATTTACGATTTTAGATTTGGGATTTTGGATTTAAAATTTAACTTAACTTCAGTATAGAAATATTGAAATTGTACAAAAATTTAATTGATACAGAAAAAATTATAAAAATAAAAAAATTAATTAATTAATAGCTCTAAGGAGAATTAACAAATGGCAAAAGAAAAATATATAGCTACTAAACCGCACGTAAATATAGGAACTATAGGTCACGTGGATCACGGAAAGACTACTTTGACAGCAGCAATTACAATGGCTTTAGGAAAAAAAGGTTTTTCTAAAGTAAGAGCTTTTGATTCAATAGATAAAGCTCCAGAAGAAAGAGCAAGAGGAATTACGATTGCAACAGCTCACGTTGAATATGAAACAGCTAACAGACACTATGCTCACGTTGACTGTCCGGGTCACGCTGATTATATAAAAAATATGATCACAGGTGCTGCCCAGATGGATGGTGCAATTTTAGTTGTTGCAGCTACAGACGGAGCTATGCCTCAGACAAAAGAGCACATTTTACTTGCAAGACAGGTTGGTGTTCCTGAGTTAGTGGTATTTTTGAATAAAGTTGATGTTATTTATGCACAGGAAAAAACAACAGATGATGCAGAATTGTTATTAGAAGTTGTGGAATCTGAATTAAGAGATATACTTAACGGCTACAAATATGACGGAGATAAAACTCCAATTATCAGAGGAAGTGCTTTAAAAGCAATGGAAGCAGGTGTTGATCCTGCATCTACAGCTGATGATGAAAGATTGAAACCGATTTATGATTTAATGGATGCTGTTGATTCATACATTCCGGTTCCTACAAGAGATGTAGATAAGAAGTTTCTTATGCCTGTGGAAGATGTATTTTCAATTACAGGAAGAGGAACAGTAGCAACAGGAAGAATCGAAAGAGGTAAAGTAAGAGTTGGTCAGGAAGTAGAATTAATAGGACTTGGAGCTAAGCAAAAAACAACAGTTACAGGTGCAGAAATGTTCAATAAAGAATTAGATGAAGCAACTGCAGGATTTAATTGCGGATTACTTTTAAGAGGTGTAGATAAAGATAAAATTGAAAGAGGAATGGTACTTGCAGAAATCGGTTCTATTACTCCTCATAAAAAATTCGAAGCACAGGTATACATTTTGGCAAAAGAAGAAGGTGGAAGACACACTCCATTCAGTACAAATTACAGACCTCAGTTTTATTTCAGAACAACAGACGTAACTGGTGTAGTATATTTACCTGAATCAATACAGATGGTAATGCCTGGTGACAATGTGGAAACACTTGTTATTGATTTAATATCTCCAATTGCAATGGAAGACGGATTAAAATTTGCAATCAGAGAAGGCGGAAGAACAGTTGGAGCAGGTGTTGTAACAAAGATTTTAGACTAAAATACCTGAATATTTTAACAGAAAAAATAAAAAATAAATAAGTTGGCATCACAAAAAATCAGAATTAAATTAAAGTCTTACGATCATACTTTACTGGATAAATGGACTGAAAGAATCATTAAAACGATTAAGTCAACCGGTGCAATAGTAAGTGGACCGATTCCATTACCAACAAAAAAAAATGTTTACACAGTACTCAGATCTCCACACGTTGATAAAAAATCAAGAGAGCAATTTGAGACCCGATCGCACAAAAGATTGATAGATATTCTCAATTCATCTAACAAAACTATTGATGCATTAACAAAATTAGATCCACCGGGTGGCGTTGACATTGAGATTAAAGTATAACATTTATTCTAAAGCACAAACACAAATAAAAATATGACAGGTATATTAGGAAAAAAAATAGGGATGACTACTATTTTTGAAAAAAACGGAAATGCTGTACCATGCACCGTTATTGAAGCAGGTCCTTGCTTTATTACACAAATAAAAACAAAAGATTCAGATGGTTACGAATCTGTACAACTTGGGTTTGAAGAAAAGAAAGAAAAAAATACGACTAAACCTTTAATCGGTAAATTTAAGAAAATCAAAGTTCCTGTATTAAGACATTTAAAAGAGATAAGAGATTTTCCTACAGCTGAATTAAAAGAAGGTGGTCAGATTCTAGTTGATATTTTTAAAGAAGGCGATATGGTAAAAGTTACCGGTGTATCAAAAGGTAAAGGATTTCAGGGAGTTGTGAAGAGACATGGATTTGCCGGAGGACAGAGAACACACGGACAGAGTGACAGAGAAAGAGCTCCGGGGTCAATCGGAGGAAGTTCATATCCATCAAGAGTTTTTAAAGGTCAGAGAATGGCCGGAAGAATGGGTGGAGACAGAATATCAGTCAGAAATATGAGAGTTGTAAAAATATTTCTTGATTCAAATTTAATATTAATCAAAGGCGCAGTTCCGGGTACAAAAACCGGATTAGTAGAAATTTATAAAAACTAACATAATGGAATTAAAAGTATATAACATTGATGGCACTGAATCAGGACAGACCATAAATTTACCGGAAGAAGTATTTCTGATTGAACCAAATCAACATCTAATTTATCAATCTGTCAGAACATATCTTTCCAATCAGAGACAGGGAACTCATAAAACCAAGGGCAGAAGTGAAGTCAGTGGTGGCGGTAAAAAACCTTTTAAACAAAAGGGTACCGGACGTGCGAGACAGGGAACGAGCAGATCTCCTATAAATGTTGGTGGTGGAACTATATTCGGACCTATTCCACATACATACAAACTTAAACTTCCTAAAAAAGCTGCAAGACTTGCACGTAAAAGTGCTTTGAGCATAAAAGCCAGAGAAAATGAAATTATGATTATCGAAGATTTTAAATTTGAAACACCAAAATCGAAAGATATGGCTAATATTCTGAAGTCTTTGAAAGTTGAGGATAAAAAAACTTTATTATTGTTATCTGAGAAGAATGATAATGTTTATAAATCCGGAAGAAATATTGATAAATTAAGTGTAATGATTTCAGATAAAGCTGCGACTTATGATTTACTGAATAACAAGCTGATATTACTGCAAAAATCTGCTGTTGACACATTATGTAAAAGTTTAATAAACTAATCTTTTCTTATAAAAAACATGAAAACAATATTAGTAAAACCTCTTATCACTGAAAAAAATACATCAATTCAGGAAATGTTAAATCAATATTCCTTCGAAGTGGGAAGAGATTGCAATAAAATTGAAATAAAAGATGCCGTAGAGAAGAAATTTAAAGTAAGAGTTACGAATGTAAATACTCTTGTTCTGAAAGGTAAACGTAAATCTCAAATGACTAAAAAAGGCAGATTTGAAGGTTACAGATCAGACAGAAAGAAAGCAATCGTTACTTTACACAAAGAAGATAAGATAGATTTTCTTGGTAATGTCGAATAATATCTGACAGGATTCATTTTTCATTTCTCAAACTCAAAACAGAAATACTTCATGCCTTCAGCCCGAATAGTCAAAACAGACAAAGGAAATGAAGATCACTCAAAAATTAAAATTTTGTTAAAAAATAAACTGAAGCTCGATGATAATATCATCGGGCTTTTAGTTAATTCAAAGGGTTCTTTAAAGTATAAGTCATTTTCCGAAAGAGTATTGAAACAAATTTCAAAAGGCTGAGAAATAATTTTGAAATATTTTTAGATACTGATATTTATTTGAATCATCTTTCAGATACAGGTAAGTCAGAAGATTCATTACTTTTAAAATGTCTGAGATTATTTGATTGTTACACTTCTGTAATTAATGCTTCGGAAATATTTTCAGGATGTAACGGTAAAGTTCAGACAGATTTTGCGAAAAGTTCGTTTTACGGAACAGGGGTTTTGGGAATTCCTTATAAATATTCTTTCACTATAGCAAAGGTTTTAAAAAGTTTAGGTAAATTTAAATTAGAAAATTCATACAGAGATGCAGTATTGGTATCTGTTTGTATGGAAACAAAGTTACCATTTCTGACTTTAAATGAAGAGAAATACAAAGAAATTTTCAGAATAAATAAAGTAAAGTTCGTCAGTAAAGATTTAATTTTACAGAACAATTCTCCGGAAATTATTTTTAAAAAAGCAAAAATTTTATAATATGAAATTAGGTAAACAATATACAAGCAGAGAGAATCAGTCCACCGATATTTATTTGAAAGAAATAAGTAAGACAACGCCATTGACTGTTGTACAGGAGATTGATTGTGCAAAGAGAATTAAAAAAGGCGATAAGAAAGCATTGGATTTATTGGTAAAGGCAAATTTAAGATTTGTTGTCAGCGTTGCCAAACAATATCAGAATCAGGGATTATCTTTGAATGATTTAATTAACGAGGGTAATTTAGGATTAATAAAAGCTGCAAAAAAGTTTGATGAAACGAGAGGATTTAAGTTTATATCTTATGCTGTATGGTGGATCAGACAGTCAATTTTACAGGCATTGGCAGAGCAGTCAAGAGTTGTGAGATTGCCTTTGAATATAGTTCAGCAAAAAAGTAAAATTGCAAAGACTATAAGTGAGCTCGAGCAGAAGAATGAAAGAATTCCAAACGTATTAGAGATCGCAGAAAAACTCGATATGAGTGTTTATGAAGTACAGGAGACTCTGAAAAATTCCGGTGGTCATGTGTCAATGGATGCGCCGAGCATTCATGGTGAAGATACCAAGCTTATTGATATCATGCCTGACAAACAGATGAAAATGCCGGATTCGGCTTTGCTCAAGGATTCTTTAAGAATTGAAATTGAAAGAGCATTAGATACATTGTCTCAGAGAGAAAAGGAAGTTGTGAAATTATATTACGGATTAGAAAAAGAAAATCCACTTACACTGGAAGAGATTGGTGATAAATATAAATTAACCAGAGAAAGAGTAAGACAAATAAAAGAAAAGGCAATCAGAAGATTAAGACAGGCATCGAGAAGTAAAGCTTTGAAATCGTATTTAGGTCAGTAATTAATTTTCAAATATATTTTATAAGAACCCGTAATTTATTTTGCGGGTTCTTTTTATTTTGTTAAAATATTATTTAAAGAATCTTCATCAATTTTATGACCGCCGGAAAATCCAATTTCAGTGAAATTAATTTTATTTTCTGAAAGTAAATTTACGCTGTTAATATAATTTTGGCGTTTAATAATACTGTCATTATCACCAAGTAAATAATAAATTTTTGAATATTCAGATTTCTTTTGCAATAAATTAAAATCTGCATCCTTGGGAAAATCGGAAGAGCACAAAATCAGATTATTAAAACTAAATTTTGATTTAATAAAATATCTTGCAGCTGTATGAACTCCCTGAGAAAATCCGAGTAAAGTATTTTCAGATTCCGAAAGATCAAATTCATTTTGAATCATATTCACAACTTTATTCAAATAATTAATATAGTCGGCTATTTCATTTTCCCGGTCTTCTTTAGTCATCCAGGAAGCACCAATTTTGTCCCGGAAATAAAATTTTGATAAACCTTCAGGCGACACAATTAAAGTATTTTCATTATCCAGAAATTTAAATTCTTCAATGAAATCAGATGCAAGCTGGGCATAGCCGTGAATTACGATTAAAAACCGTTTAATATTTTTTGAAGGTTTATTTGTAAAAAACCTTGCAGATTTTTCTACAGCAATAATATTTTCTTTAATATTCAATTTAAAAAAATTAAATTTAATTTATAATTTACCAAATTAAGTAATTTATACACATAAATTAAGTAATTTAAAAGCATAATTTGTAAAACAGAAAATTGCAATAAATTAGATTTCAATTTTTAACTTTTCATCATTAATTTTTCACCTTTAACTTTTAATGAAGAACTTTTAATTTGTATTAAATTGCCCCGTTAGGCTAATGGATAAACCAACAGACTACGAATCTGTCTTTAGAAGTTCGAATCTTCTACGGGGCACTAAGTAAACTCATCATTTATTTACTGCAATTACATTACGGAATTCAGGTGTTTATCAGAAATTTAAATTCATTTATGATATTTATCATAAATAAAAATGATTCATATCATTTCAATAAAACAACTAATCAAGTAATTTTAAACAATTTTACCGGAAAATAATAATTTTAATTTAGACATTTTAAAAAATGGAAAATCTTGTAATTACTGAATTTGTAAAAGAAAAAGAGATATTAGGTAATGAACTCAGGAATAAATATAATTTATCAGAAAATGATATTGATGATATTTATAATAAAATTTCAGTTTCTTTGAATAAAATGATTCAGCTTGTAAAAGACGGAAAGAGTGCACACGAAAAATTTTTTTCTGATATTATTTTAAACTCTGTAGATGCAATTATCGGATTTGATAATGAGTATAAAATATTTCTATGGAATAAAGGCGCTGAAAGAATATTCGGCTATTCAAAAAAAGAAGTTATGAACTGCGACTTTTCAATATTAATACCGGATTATCTTTTAAAAAGAGGTGAAAAAGAATATTTAATAAATGAAGTAAAGGAAAAAGGATTTTTGGAAAATCATGAATCTGAAAGAATTACTAAGGATGGAAAAATAGTTAATGTAAATATATCAAGATTTTCAGTTTATAATGAAGAAAATGAACCAATCGGTTCTGTCGGTATTATAAGAGATTTTACATTTTTAAAAAAGCTCGAAAAGGAATTGAGAGAAAAAGAGAATCTTGCACTTATAGGTGAAGTTGTTTCAAGTATTGCACATAAACTTTCTAATCCATTAAATATTATAGCCGGTAATGCGGATTTTCTTCTTCTAAATAAAAATGAAAATGATGTTGAATATGAAGGTCTGAAAACTATGCTTGAGGAAGCAACTAAAATCACAAAGTCAATCAGACATTTGCTGAATTTCTCAAGACCAATAAAGGTTAATAAAAGTAAAAATGATATAAATGATTTAATAAATAAAGTTTTAGCAGATTCAAAATATATTTATTCTCATAGCGAAAAGAAAATCACATTTAAAAAAAATCTTCAGCAGGATTTGGGTGAATTTGAATTTGATAAATCAGAAATTGAAGAAGTTATCAGTAATCTCGTTACAAATTCAATACAGGCAATAGCTTCTGAAGGCGTAATTACGGTGACTACTTCAAAAAAGAATGATAATGTAAAAATTGAGATTTCAGATACCGGAAACGGGATTTCTCCGGAAAACCTTGAAAATGTATTTCTTCCGTTTTTTTCGTCGAAGGAATATGGAAAGGGAACAGGTCTGGGACTTTCACTGGCAAAGAGAATAGTAAAGGAGCATAAGGGAGAAATTACTATAAAGTCTAACATTGGGAAAGGAACAGCAATTAAAATTTTATTACCTGCCTGACTTTTTAAAAAATAAATCCGGATTAAAAATCAAACCCGGATTTATCCTCACATTAAAACAAACAAACAAACAAACAAACAAACAAACAAACAAACAAACAAACAAACAAAAATTGTATTACTTAATAAGCAACATTTTTTTAGTAACAGTAAAATTATCTCCTTCTACTTTATAATAATAAACACCAGTCGAATAATTTTCAGCATTCCAGTTTATGATATGCTCACCTGTTTTCAGATTTCCAATTTGAAGTATTTCAAGTTCTTTACCGGTTGCATCAATTATGCTTAATCTTATATTCATTGAATTAACGAGCTGAAGTTTAATACTTGTATTCGGGTTAAAAGGATTTGGATAATTCTGACTTAAGCTGAAATTCTCTGCAGAAGAAATATTTGAAATACCTGTTGGATTTTTTACAATAATTTTTTTGCTCGGAGCCCAGTTCCAGTCGTCACCGCTGCTGCCTCCGTCACTGTTTGTAGCCAGACCGGTAGCCCAGATAGTATCAGTGCCTGCAGTTGTTGGTGCAATGTAATTGAATAGAACAGTAACAGTTCCGGAAGTCATTGCAATATTATTATTTTGTGTCAGCTCACCACTTGCGAGATGGAGATTTGACGATACAACACCTAATGTTCCTCGTCTCACAGCAATATCAACTCCGGCACCAGTTTTAGAAGCTTTTGTGATTTTCAATGAATACTGAACTGTTTGTCCTGTATTAACAGTATCAGGACCTGTAATCAAAGCTGAAACATCGGCAGTAGCAGAAGAGCCATGACATCCTCCGCAACCTGATGAAGATGTTTTTAAAGTTCTGCCTGTTCTTCCATCCGGATCACCATACAGAATTACAGTGACTGTGAAAAACAGCAATGTTAGAAATGATAAAAAGAATTTGGATTTTAATGTTTTCATGATATTTTTTAAATTAATGAACTAAGTTTAACACTATAAAAAGAGCTCGTTATTGGTAAACGAGCCCTTGGTAGGAATATGTTATTGCTGAAATTCTATCTTACTAGCATCATTTTTTTAGTATCCATAAAATCACCAGCTGAAATTCTGTAGAAATAAACTCCGCTTGGTACACTGCTGCCTTCATAATTTACAGATTCCCAGTTTACAACATAATTACCCGGTGTCATTTTTTCACCAACGAGAGCAAATACATCTTTACCTAATAAATCAAAAATCTTAATCGATACAAACTCTGCTTTATAAATAGTGAAATTAATTTTAGTACTTGGATTGAATGGGTTTGGATAATTTTGTCCTAAATTAAAATTATCAGGAATCGTTGTTGATAACTGTCTGATTCCAACTGTCCATATTTGTCTGTTAAAAAATCTGTTCAATGTATCAGCGAGTAAAGAATCAGTAGGTTCTTTCCAGTTTGTTAAAGTTGCATCTGTACCAACTCCAAGAGCCGGGACATTTCCTGTTCCTGCACCTGAGTTAGGATTTCTATGACATCCTGCAGAGCAAGTATTTAACATTCCAAGAGTAGGTGAACTTACTCCGAGTTTCTGCAAAGTTTTTATCGGTTTAACAATTTTAAAATTATGTGAACTAATATCATAAGCAACAGCAGTAATTGCAGTTTTTGTCATATGACAGGTAACACAATTTGATGTACCGCCTGACTGACTTGTATTAGTAGGATCATAAGTGTGTTTTGTATGATTTCGTATTACAGGAATATTTGGACTTCCAGGTGAACCAAAGTTTGTATGGCATTGTAAACAAATACTGTTATCGGAAGCACTTAATTTTAACTGATGAGGAAGTCCGTTTACAGTTTTATGTGGATCATGACATTTATAACAATTCATTACATTGTTATGAGAAGAATAACTCATATCCTGCCATTGCTGATGATGCTGTCTTGAAGTTAAAGTATCAGGCCAGACACCGGGACCGCCAACTGCATTGAAAAAATTCTGCCAGACAGGAATATAGTTTGCCAGAACATTTCCCGGCTGATAAATACTGTCTACAGATTCTTTCCATGGATATTCGTAAGTGAAATTAGTGCTGGAACTTCTCATGTGACACTGACCGCAAACTTCTTGTTGTCTTTGTAATCCGGCAGCATTCATTTTTGCAGGTCCGAAAATATTACCTGTTCCTGGAGCTGAAGCATGTTCGCTTCCCGGGCCATGACAAGTTTCACAGCCTACTTTATTATTTGTAGTATCAGTTCCATGTGCCCATCCTGCTGTCCAGGAAGTATCAGGACCTACTACATTCTTTGTGATAGTTGTTCCGGTAACGTGACATCCGGCACAGTTTTTATCATATGATTTTACTCTGAAAGCGTTGTTAATAGTTTTTATAGTACCGTTTGCATTAAACCAGTTTCCGGGATTATATGTTGCCCAGCTTCCTGTTCCAAATGCAAGATATTTAGTAAGATTCCATTGTATTGGCAGCATATAATTACTTAGCCCTATAGTAACGAGATATCTTTGTTTGTATCCACCACCGTAAGTATAGAGAATATCATAAGTTACAGGTGTGCCTGAACTTGGATTAAGAGTTGCTTTGTAAGTGCTTCCAACCAAAGAAAGAGAAACATTTGCATTTCCATATGATGCGCCCATACTTACATTTCCTGTCCATGGAGGACGGACAGTACCTGCATTTGGCTGCATATGTATTTGTCCGTGAAGAGATGCTTTCCAGGGAGTTATATATCCGCTGTTATGACAAATACAACCTTGAGTTCCAACGTATGTAGCTGCTGAATTAGGAGCAGGTTTTGGATCATTGTTATTGAATGAATAAAAAACAATTGAAACAGAAACTAATGCTAAAATTATAATTATTTTTTTCATGACTTACTCCATATAAGATAATAAAAAAGATTTTTACAATAATGTTTACATCTTTTGTGCCATAATTTTAAAAGCTAAATTAGGAAGAAACTTTCATCAAATGAGGAATTAATCACCAATCAGATTTTTGAGTTGGGGAATATTTCTTTAAATAAATTAATCAATGAATACTGATACTTATCCATTTCCGGCCAAAACGTTTAATTTTAATAACATTTTTTTCACCACAGATTCACAGATTTTAAAAATGCATCTTTTTTTGCAATGAAAACTGAGAATATCTGTGAATCCGCCGAGGCGGAGTGATAATCTTTTGAATTAATTTTTTATTTTTTTATATATAGGGATGTTTTGTATTTATAATAAAATTAGTTTAAAATTTGATAAATAAAAAAATTTGGGAAAAATATTTTATTTTGGATAGTACTGATAATTATCATATTATTTTTCAAATTAGTAACTAATTATTGAGTTAATTTTTTTTTATTTTTACATATGAATGAAAACATACATATTTTAGTCGTAGATGATGAACCAAATTCTACAAAACTGATGGGTAAAATACTTTCTCTAAACGGATATAAAATAAGAGAAGAAAATAACAGTACTACAGCAAAAGAATTAATCGAGTCGGAAAATTTTGATTTGATTATTTCAGATCTTCAAATGCCCGGATTATCAGGCTTGGATCTGTTAAAAGCTAAACCGGAAAAAACTTTATTTATTATGGTAACAGGTTATGGCTCTGTGGATTCTGCTGTCGAGTCAATGAAAGTAGGTGCTTATGATTATATAAGTAAACCATTTAATATGGATGAATTTTCACTGAAAATTAAAAAAGCTGTTGAAAAAATAAATCTTACAAATCAGATAGCACGGCTTAAATTACAATTAGAAGATGAATATTCATTCAGCAATATTATTGGTAAGAGTAGAAAAATGCAAAGTGTTTTTGAGTTGATTAAAAATGTTTCGAAAACAAATGTTAATATTCTTCTGGAAGGTCAGAGTGGAACGGGTAAAGAGCTTTTTTCTAAAGCTATTCATAATAACAGTAATCGCAGTACAGGTCCATTTATTGCAATTAACTGCAGTGCAATTCCTGAAAATTTGCTTGAAAGCGAACTTTTCGGACATACAAAAGGTGCATTTACAGGAGCAACAGAATTTCAAAAAGGAGTATTTGAACAGGCAAACGGCGGTACTTTACTTCTCGATGAAATAGCAGATATGCCTTTTAATCTTCAGTCAAAACTTTTGAGAGTTATTGAAAACTGGGAAATAAAACCTCTTGGAAGTGACAAAGTAAAAAAGATTGATGTAAGATTAATTTCTGCTACAAATCAGAATTTAAAAGAGATGATACTTCAGAAAAAATTCAGAGATGATTTGTATTACAGAATTTCAAATGTGACAATATCCTTACCACCTCTTAATGAAAGAAGAGATGATATACCATTGATAGCAAATCATATTTTAAAAAAGCTTACAAAAAATCTTGAAAGAAATTTATCTATAAACACATCCGGAATGGAAATTCTGATGAAGTATGACTGGAAAGGCAATGTAAGGCAGCTTGAGAATGCAATTGAGAGAGCTGCAATCACATCATCAGAAAATGAACTTGGCAAAAACCAGTTCAAATTCCTTATAAATACTGAAGCTACTGATGTATTTGCTGTTAATTCTGATACAGGTGGTTTGAAAGATATAGAAAAGAATTATATACAAAAAATTTTAGAAGATAATAAATGGAATAAACTCAAAGTGTCGAAGCTTTTAGGAATTGACCGCAAAACTTTATATAAAAAGATAAGAGAATATAATCTTGAATAGAAAAGATAGTTCATTTTCTCAACAGTAAGAAAGAAGAATAAATCTACAAATCAGCTACCATTCTTTACAAAACCTCAACTTCCTTCAATTATAAACAAAAACTTAGCTTTTTTACAGGCACAGATATTGCCGTTATAAGGTAAATTTGCAATATCACCTTGAAAAATTACAAAATACATATCGTTTGTAAAAAATCAGAAATTTGCTCACTTATAAAAAAGGCATTATCCAGAGATAATTATATAGTTTCCTGTACACATGGAAGAGATATAGAAAAATCCCTGATTCAGGAAATTCCATTAAATGTTGACTGTCTGATAATGGATAAAGATGTGGAAATTGTTTGCAAAGAAGAATTTGAAAAGAAGATTAAAGATGTGTCAATAGTTTATTTACCTTCTTTACAATCTGATTCGAATATTAATATGGGAATTAAGTATATATCAGAGCCATTAAAATTAAGCGAACTTACAAAAGCAGTTGAGAGCATATTTAAGTTTAAACAATTTTGAATCAGAATATAAAAAATAAAATATTAATTCTATCAGGTACAATTTTTATTTGTCTGATGATATTATCTGCTGATAAATTTACAATAAATACAGCAAAGAGTTTATCAAAGGATTCTGAAACCTGTATGTCATGTCATGAGGATAAAGATCTTACAATGGAAACTGATGGTAAGAAAATTTCACTTTATGTAGATGATGCACATTTCAAAACCTCAGTTCACTCAGGTGGTGAATGCTCGGATTGCCATGTAAATTATAATGCTGAAGAAATTCCTCATAGCAAGGTGAAGGCAGAAGTAAATTGTAAATCATGTCATGATAATTCAATGGGATTGGAATCGAGTGTGCATAAAAGTGTTAATTGTTATGATTGCCATACAAAGCACGATATTAAAACTGCGAAAGAAATTAAAAAAATTCAGACAGCGAACTGTCTGAATTGTCATAAAAATAAGAACATCAGCAAGTTTTCCGGAAGCATACATGCAAAGAAAGATATAGGATGTGAAGGATGTCATCAGGGCGGGCACATTACAAAGAAAATAAAGAAAAATGAAGTTGAGAATGTTTGCGGTAAGTGTCACGGTAAATCTTCAATGGCAACTCACAACAATATTCATCAGGTTGTAATGAAAAGCGGTAACAAGAATACTCCGGTTTGTACTGATTGTCACGGAGCACATGAGATCAGAATTAACAAAGTTTCAATACAGACAGAAGCATGTCTGAAGTGTCATCTTAATGAAAGTTTATTTCCGGGGGAAGAAAAGGGCTCTGCAACATTTGTAAAAAAATATAAGACGAGTATTCATGGTTCGATTCAGAAAGGCGAGAAAGAAGCTGCAAGCTGTGCTGATTGTCATGGAGATCATATAACAGATAATCCTGATGATCCAAAATTTTCCACAAAGAAAGCAAGATTACTTGAGACCTGCGGTAAATGTCATAGTGAAGTTGTAGCTAAATTTAAGAAATCAAAACACGGTCAGGAACTTTTAAAGAATAATGAAAAAGCACCTACCTGCTCGGATTGTCATGGAGAGCATGATATAAAGTCAACTTTGCATTCAGATGAATTTTCAAAAATAAATATTGCGGATAAATGTTTAAGTTGTCATAAAGACGGAAAATTAACACATAAGAATTACAAAGGTGAAGAAGAGCTGATAACAGATTATAAAAACAGTGTACATTATAAAGCATTAGAGAAAGGAAATATAGAATCTGCAACATGTTCAGATTGTCATGGAGCACATGAAATGGATAAAACAGATGATCCGAATTCCAGAATTTATAAAAAAAATATAGCACAGACATGCGGACAGACAAATTGCCATGTAAAAGAAGCTGCGGAATATAAGGGAAGTATTCACGATGCAGGTATAATGGAAGACAATAATTCAGATGCACCTACATGTAATACTTGTCATGGAAATCATGTAATATTAACCAAGAAGTCTGATGATAAACTTGCTAAATCAAAAAGTCTGATTCAGTTGTGTTCAAATTGTCATTCTTCAGTAGAACTTACGGAAAGAAATGATTTGCCATTACAGGTAGTAAAATCATACAATGAAAGTTTTCACGGACTGGCAACGAGAGGTGGTTCCGTTTCAGAGGTTGCGAATTGTGAGAGTTGTCACGGAAATCATGATGTAAAACCATCTTCGGATTCTACATCCACGATAAACAAAAAAAATCTGCCTGAGACGTGCGGAAAGTGTCATCCGGGTGCAACAGAGGTTTTGTTTACATCAAAGGTTCATTTAACGGATTTAAAACAAGATTCACCATGGGCATTTCTGATAAAAAGTTTTTATTTGATAATGATAACCGGTCTTATCGGATTTATGCTGTTACATAATATACTTGACTGGAGAAGAAAGAAAAAATTAAAAAGTTCAGAATAATGAATAATGAATAATGAATAATGAATAAAAAAGAAAAAAATATTGAATTCGCCAATGCAAGCGATGATAAATATTTAAGAATGACTTTCAATGAGAGAGTACAGCATTTTCTGCTTTTTACGAGTTTCACTGTTTTGGTTTTAACAGGATTTGGATTAAAGTTTCCTGAGGCATTTTGGGTAAAATGGACTGTTTATTTAATCGGAAAGAATGCATTTGAAGCAAGAGGAATTGTGCACAGAGTTGCTTCCGTGGTACTTGTCGCAGTTTCATTTTATCATTTATATTATATTTTATTCAATGAAAGAGGTAAGAAACTTCTCAGGGATTTTCTTCCGGCAAAAAAAGACATTTCGGATTTTACAGGGTCAATGAAATATTTAGCAGGTAAGTCAGCGGAAAAGCCTTTGTTTGGCAGATTCAGTTATATTGAAAAAATGGAATACTGGGCAGTCGTATGGGGAACGGTTATTATGGGATTGACGGGTGTTGTTCTTTGGTTTGAGAATTTTTTTCTGAAATATTTAAATAACACAGGTATGGATATTGCGACGACTATTCATTATTACGAGGCAATTCTTGCAAGTCTGGCGATAGTAGTCTGGCATTTTTATTTTATATTTTTGAATCCGGATGTAGCTCCAATGAATAAAGCGTGGGTGGAAGGATATCTTACAAAGGAAGAAATGGAGAAAGAGCACCCACTTGAACTACAAGAACTTAGTGTAGATATATTAGAAGTAAAAGAACAAAAAGCAGAATCAGATTAATATTTTATCAAGCAAAATTAAATTGTAAAAAAGTATTTTATTAAACTCTAATTAAACATTAAAATGAAAAAATCAAAAATATTTATTCTGAAAATGATTATAATAGTTTTTGCAGGAGCAACAATTATTGTTCTTGCAAATCCTACACAATATCAATCACAGTCTATTCCAAAGTATGTTGGTGTTAATACCTGTGTAGGTGCATGTCATAAGTCTGAAGCTCAGGGAAAGCAGCTTGACATATGGAAAGATTCAAAACATGCTAAAGCATTTGAAACTCTACAGACGCCTGAAGCAGATAAAATAGCGAATGACAAAGGATTTACAACAGCTGCTGCTGAAACAAAAGAGTGTGTTAAATGTCACGTACTCGGTAAAGATCTGGAGGAATGTGAATTTGAATCAACATTTGATAAAACTCAGGGAGTACAGTGTGAATCGTGTCACGGTCCGGGATCCGAATACAAAAAAATTTCCATTATGAAGGATCGTGAAAAATCAAAAGCAGCAGGATTGATAATTCATACAAAAAGGGAAGCTTTCTGTACAGGTTGTCATAATTCCGAAAGTCCAACGTTTGTTGAATTTAATTATGAGGAAGCATGGGCAAAAATAAAACATGGTAAACCTGCAAAGGAATAATTGTAATTTTTGAAATAGATTTAAAAATATTTTATTTAAATGATTAATTTTTTTTATAATATAACAGGTAAAAAATATTTTGTATTTATTTTTGTGATTGGAGTCACCGGGATGATTTTATTAAATTCCGAATTATTTTATTCACAGACGAAATATAAATATGTTGGTGTAAATACATGTGTAGGAGTCTGCCATAAATCCGAAGCACAGGGAAATCAGTTTGAAGTGTGGAATAACTCAAGACATTCAAAAGCATTTTTAACACTTCAGACTGAAATGGCTGACAGTATTGCAAAGGCAAAAGGATATATTACAGCTGCTGCTGAGACACCTGAATGTGTAAAGTGTCATACATTGGGAAAAGATTTTGATGAAAGTGAATTTAAAGGAACATTTGATATAACACAGGGAGTTCAGTGTGAAAGTTGTCACGGACCGGGATCAGGATATTCCAAACTTTCTGTTATGAAAAATAAAGAGACTGCATTTGCAAAAGGTCTGATTATTCATGATGAAAAAGAGAAGTTTTGTATTCAATGTCATAATACTGATAGTCCGACTTTTTTTGAATTCAACTACGAACCAATGTGGGAAATGATAGCCCATAATAAAATTAAACAGTAAAAAAAATTTATGAAAACTAAATACTTATCTCTTCTTCTGTTTTTT
>Ga0209591_10002180_pt1 | contig 23730 bp, 19 predicted proteins | sample MAT01_FD_187207 | JGI IMG/M metagenome (GOLD analysis project Ga0209591, IMG submission 187207) | Freshwater microbial communities from Lake Fryxell liftoff mats and glacier meltwater in Antarctica - MAT-01 (SPAdes) (version 2) | ecosystem: Environmental > Aquatic > Freshwater > Ice > Liftoff... | reverse complement strand
TGGCGTTTGCGCCCAGTCTGCGTTACTAATCTGGTCAGAAGGAGGGGCAGGAGTTTCGTTCATTGTGTCACCCTATCAGCTACGGCTCATTCCTTAAATTACGATTTATCAACCCCGTGAACGATTGCAAAAATTCATGACACTAACGTTTTTCCAAAAGTCTAATCTTCATCCGTGGACAGTATACCTCACTAAGGTTTTGTCTCAGACCTCTGCACCTGCTCGCAAATTGTGAAGAAACGTATGCGTTCGCCCTATCCTACTTAAGATACAAGGGCTGGGGATGAAGGCAATTCATACCCAGATTCAGCAACGCCCTATTATCCTCTACTTCTCAACAGATCCAATGCATCATTACTTGTTTAGCACTACCATTTTTTTAATCGTTGTCTTCAACCTGACTCGGTTCCCCAGTAGACATTAATTCTTCATTCAGCATAGATTCGTCAGTTTTAGTTTCAGAATTTGGGATTTCAGAAGGGGTTTCAGCTTTGGGAGGTGGAGCAATAAACTCACGCAAAGCTGCTTTAACTGCGGCATTAAAACGTCCACCCAATTGGACAGCTCCTCGTATGGTTGCAGTACCAATCTTGGCACCCAGGTCTGAAGTTCCTTTAGTTACAGATTGCCAATATTTCTCAGCATTCTGCTCAAATTGATCTGAATCAATTAACGTATTTTGCTCGACCGACTCACGAGCTTTACGAATGGCTTTGAGATAAGTTTCACGGGTCAAGTTACCTGCAGCTCGCAGTTCTGCAACAACTCGTTGATTGATCGCTGTGAATAATGCCCCTGTTTGAGTGCGTAAATCAGACTCATTGAGCGACTGGGACTCTACCTTAACAATAGCAAATGACTCTTCTCGGACAACTTCAGCCTCAACAACTTGAGCAGCTTCTTTCTCTTCTTCTGGCTCTTCTTCTACATTAGGAATAGCGCTGGCAGCAAAATTGGGCAAAGCACCATACCCAGCCACAACAGTGGTGTCTAAATTGCCGATGACGGTGGCAGGTAGTTCTTCGACAGATTCAGGTATTGCTTCTAAGATCAGGACGTACTCACCAACGCGAACGATGTCTCCCGGCTGGAGCGGGTAATTTTGATTGGCAACTGCTAGTTCCCCTTTGACCATCGAACCATTACTACTGCCAAGATCGCAGAAGTAATAGTGTCCATCTTGGCGAGAAAATTTACCATGCAGGCGACTGATGTTATTGCTGTCAAGGACAAGTCCCGAATTTTGCGATCGCCCTACAAAGCAACTTTCACCTTCCGCGATCGCGTGAGCCAGGTTTAGCTCCTTAACCTCAGCCTGTGTTTCTGAATGGAGAACTTTAATTTTCATGACCGTTTTTTTATTGTTTAATTAGATTGGCATAGATAAAGAAATTATAGGGAAGGAAAGAATTTACTGAGCGGAAGTAACCTTAGTTTGTAGGGAATGAATAAGTGCCTCTGCCGTTGGTAAATTGCTAGCAAACAAAACTCCGTAAACATTGCAAGATCGGGAGAGGGCATCATCGTTAGACTGGGTTCGCTGAGGGGTTAGGAAGTCTCTAGCAAAAAGAACTGCAAGAATTTTCCCGGCTGTGATTAGGCTATTAACTGACTGATATCCTCCTTGTAAAAGCGTGGGGGTTTGTTGAGTGACAGTGAATCCGATTTGTCGTTTTAATGTGTTGCTCAGAGTTGGTGTAGTTAAAGTTTGACACTGAGATAGAAAAGGTTGGTAACTTTCGATAAGTTGGATCAACTCAGCTTCTTGATTTTCGTGAGCTAGTAAGACAATATATTTTTTCTGTAGGGCGCTGAGAATCTCGCTGTGGGCTGATTCGAGTGATGCAGTAGAGGGTATCGCTTGTGTATTAGTTTCTAGTATAAGTATGGGAAATTCCTCTTCAGGCTCCGTTAGTTCTTCTTCAGGTTCAGGTTCCATGAAGAGGTCAACTGAATTGTTAACCTCTTCTAATTCTTCTTCAAATACCTCTTCTTCAGGTATCTCTTCTTCAAGTATCTCTTCTTCAAATTCTAAAATATCTGCTGTAGGTAGAGTAATGCCTGAAACAGTAGGCAGCTCAGAGTCGAAGAGTTGATTGATAACATTAACAGGCTCTTCTAATTCTTCTTCAAGTGCCTCTTCTTCAAATTCTGAAGTATCCACCGTAGATGGAGTAGTGCCCGGAATAGTGAACGATTTAGAGTCAAAGAGGTGATCTACAGCGGTATCAATTTCGTGGGTAGATTGATTACTTGTTGCTTCTAAAGATGGAGCGATCGCCTGAGATTCCTGCTCTTCTTCTTGTTCTTTAGCGATTGTATCTAACTCATCTAACTCTGTTTCTAACTCATCTAACTCTGTTAAAGAACTTAATGACGCTTGCTGTGGAATAACACTAGGTTCATCCACTAAATCAGTAAGCTGCATCACAGTTGCATCATCGGGTGGTTCATCAGCTAAGTCAAGATCGACTAAATCATCAGGCTGAATCACAGTTGTATCTGATAGATCTTCTACCTCAACAACTGAAGGGATACTGAGGGAATCGTCAGTAGGTATTACGGTGGATTCAGCTTCTAGAGCAGAGGATTCAACAGGAAGGCTTGCTAATGTATCTGAGGTTGCTCCTGGTACAACGGATGAATCGTTCCAAGGATCAGGATCAAGATCGGGCAGGGCTGCAATTACTTCTGAAGGATCGGAAATTTCTGGTTGAGTTTCTGAGGAATCACCTGGGGTGATGTCTTGAATAACCGTAGCTTCCTCATATTCTCTTTCTTCAATAACTTCATCTCTAGCTGCATTTATGGCTACATCTTCTACAATTTCATCTTCTGCATCGCCCAATTCATCAACAGTATGATCTACAATTTCATCGTCTATGATTTCGTTGTCGACTTCATCAATAGTTTCATCGTCTAACTCATCGTTAATAGTTTCACTTTCTACAACTTCATCAACGTATTCGTCTTCTATAGCTTCATCAACAGTTTCATTTTCTACAATTTCATCTTCTGATTCATCTTCTATAACTTCACTGATAGGTTGATTCGCGATCGCATCTTCTATTTCATCCTCATCAAACTCTAATGAATCAGTGAGTTCTTCCAACTCCGTATCGGATTCTATGACTTCATCATCTATGACTTCATCAATGGATTGATCCGCGATCGCATCCTCTATTTCATCCTCATCAAACTCTAATGAATCAGTGAGTTCTTCCAACTCCGTCTCAGATTCAACAACTATTTCATCAGAAACAACATCTGCTAGTTCAACAGGTTCAGGAATACGCTCTTCAGACACCGCAAACCCAGGAATCATTACACCAAAAGCCATACCATCCACCACAGTAGCATTAGGATCGCCGATCACTGTAGCAGGTAAATCTTCCAGGTTATTGGGTGCTTGCATCATCAACACAAATTCGCCAATCCGAACAATGTCTCCAGAACGCAGTAAATAGCCGTGGTTAGCTTGCGCGATCGCCCCATTCACTAGCGACCCATTGGCACTCCCCAAGTCATAAAAATAGTACTGCCCTTGCTCTGAAACAAACTTGCCATGCAAACGGCTGACATCAGAGCTTTCGAGAACTAATCCCGAACTGTGCGATCGTCCCATTAGGCATTCGCCGCTACGAGCCAGGAAATCTTGTAAATCGATGATCCGAACTTCGATCTGGGTTTGTGCATTAAGAACTTTGACTTTCATGGGTTCAACTTTAGTTCTGGATGTTGATTGATCTGATTAATCTCTTTTACCCACCGCTGACGAGTTTTATGCTCTAACGCCAAAATCTCACTGTGCGACCAATGAAAATGGTATGCAATGAAAGCTACCTCCTCATAAATCTGGTCTGAGGGGTAGCTTAATGCTCCCCCGCCAGTTGTAGCTCCACGGCAAACTCTGCCTGACAATGAGGGCATTGAGTTGGAATGTGGGCGTTGCCCTGTTGATTGAGGCGATTATAAAACTCTCGTAAAAAAGCAATATCTCGAATGGTTAAGGTTTCTAATTGACTGGAATGAATATTGGTTAAACTGCCCAACCGCAAAATCACTTGGGAGAGCATCACTAAAAAGCCGTAAGCAGGGTTGGATTGTGCGCTAATGGTTTGTTGAACTAGTAGTTCATCCTTACCTGTGGCGAGGCGCATCACCCCTTGCCGATGTACCCGCTGTTGGTCATCGATAAATCCACGGGGGAGTGTGAAAGAAAATTCAGGATAAAGTTTGTCTTTGCGGGTCATATTTTTATACTATTGAAGGCTTAATTCTGGTACTTGACTCTCTACAGGAAGAGTATTTTCTGTATTCTCTCCAACCTCCTCTAATTCGTTAATTCGTCGATAAAAAGTTTGTAGATAACTTAGATCCTGGGCAAAGAATTCTTCGACCACCATTGGGCTAATTTCCGTTAACGCTCCTAAGCGAGTGATGACCCGCGACAGGATAATAATCGTTGCATAAGCTGGGTTAGCTTTGACGCGCGGATCACGGAGAGGCGCGATTTCATCCATGGCTGTGGAGAGCCGCATCATCCCTTTACGATGGAGGTTGCGATCGTCATCTAAATAACCTTTTGGCAACGTAAATTCAAACTCAGTTTGGAACATAATCCTCCTTATCTATCTCTACCTGCCATCACTTGTCACGGACAAAATCCTCGAATGCCACCTCTAATTCCTCAATCTCAATTTCTGTGCTACGAGCATTCACATCTGTAATTTTATAGCTTGTTGGCCATGCTTTAAAGAAATTGAACCGAGCCACTTCGATAGAGCCTTGATCATAAATAACCAAAGAGCCATCTTTACGTTGTTTCACCCAGTTACCATCTTGCACTTGCTGAAACCATTTCCAAAAAGTGGCTGAAAATGTCATCCCCCGCCGTAGGGTCAAGTTACCGCTCTTGACGTTTCCAGGAACCTTAGTTCGAACTACCCGCCCATGGGATTGTCCACTAGACCCCCAAGATTGGGGAGTGACCTCGCAAACCTCAATCACTTCTTGCGATCGTTGAAGCCCCCGACATTCCAAGAAAAACCCATCAACGTTATCTTGAGAACCATCCAGTTTCAATTCCAAATAGAAACGATGGGCAGTCAGAAATTCAAAATCAGCCATCTTCTAGAACCCAGAATTTATTTAACCCGCTTGATGCCTTCATGCACCAATTCAATGGTTTCATTTGCCATATCACCTCCGGAGGCAGTCAGCGTTGGCCCTGTGTATTTGCACGGATAGCAGCGATCGATGTTCCAACGGGCTTGTTCTTGGCTCTGCTGGTTGTAGGCAACTACCGACGCACCTTTTCGGTTCTGAGCCCACTGTCGGGCATCCCCCATGTCTTCGTTACATTGCTGATACCACTTATACAAATCCACATCGTCGGTGGCAATCACTTTGATCGTGATATTGGTAAACTTAACCACGGTGGGCGTTGCTTGCCGAGTTAGTTTTCCTGAACGAGATGAGCCGTGGACTTCTTGGGCTGGGGTGTTTTCAATTCCCAGACCGCTGATTTCTTTGATAAACTTGTCCGTAATACCGTCAGCCTCAAAGTAGAACTTACAAGCGGTTAAATATTCACCAGGCATACTGAACCTCTAGCTAATTTTGAACGTGAATAGGGATGTTTTGTCTGTCTCTAGACAGCCATCTTGGCTGTCCTCTGCTGAATTGATCGATCTACCGATCATCTTCAATGCCATTCCATTGACTGAGGCGGAAAATGACAAACTCTGCCGGACGCACAGGACATACACCGACCTCAATGTACAAGCGACCTAAAATCATTGTTTCTGGAGGGTTGAGTTCTGCGTCGCATTTAACGTAGAAAGCTTGCTCAGGGCTGGCTCCAAACAGTGCGCCCTCCCGCCAGATTCGCTCTAGGAAGCTGGTAACCGTCCGCCGAACCCTTGCCCAGAGGTCTTCGTCATTGGGTTCAAATACTGCCCATTGGGTTCCTAGTTCAATCGACTTAGCAATGTAGCTAATCAGTCGTCTCACACTAATGTAACGCCACTCTGTTTTTTCGGGTTCGACCAGGGTTCTTGCACCCCAAATGCGAATACCACGATTGGGAAAACGACGGATGCAATTGATCCCTAATGGATTAAGGAGTTCTTGCTCTCGGAAATTGGTGTCATAGGCGATATCGATCACGCCACGAGGCACTTCATTCGCAGGAGCTTTATACACGCCCCGCGTCTCGTCGGTTCTTCCCCAAACTCCCATCATGTGACCACAAGGCGGAACGCTAATTAGACGACCATTCTCACGGGGATTGGCAACCTTGATCCAGGGATAGTAAAGTGCTGCAAACATGGAGCGACGACCGAATTGAGCTAGCCATTCTACCACTTCTTGCGGCTTAACGCGATCGCTAGGCGGATCAATTAACACCATTCGGTTAGGAGGATTTGGGATACTACCATCGGATGCACCTTCACAAGCACTGATCATCAACTCCATCACTCCGTGAACCTGTTCAAGGCTCAACAGTTGCGCTTCATGGGCACGCATCAGATCGGGGCAGGCTAGCATCGTGATTTCATCAATCTCTAGTAACCCTCGAACCCCTGTGCGATCGTCTCGTACTCCTTCTAATTGCCGCCAGAACTGATCGGCACGGGTCGGTATAATGGGAGGCGCTAATTCGTAGACTCCATTGACAGGGCGACGGGTACGACGCTGCTGGGCGATATCTTCGAGGGTGACGTACATAGACGCACTCAGGGCAGTGACTACATAAGCCCCCACCGCCGCCACAGTTTCTGTATCCATCGTCAGATGTTCGTACTGCTCTAAAACCTGCTCTCCTCGCCGAATTTGCAGCATGAAGAAATCACCTGCATCAGGAGTTGCAACCTCACTGCCTTCAGGTTGAGGAAGAGGTGTGCTGTCGTTAATTAAAATTTGTACCGTTCCGCCTGCAATTTGCTCTGGGCGCAGAGTGGCATTGAGGGAGGGGCGATTGCCTCGACCTGGAATCTGTAGCATCGCTGCTTGAGCCGCTTGGGGGGTGCGGGGGGCAGAAGCGATCGGCAGTTGAGTCCCAATGCTGGTAATCCAACAGCGTCCGCCACCGTTCATAAAGTAGCCATAGACCGCAAAGGGAAGATAGGCATTAAAGTCGGTGAAGCCATCAGAATCAGGACGAGCAAAGTAATTGCGGAATTGTGTCCAAGTAGTTACCAGCATGGGTTTGAAGGGTTCAGCCCCATCGCGGATGTCTTCGGTGAAGCCGACAAAACCCGCGATCGCCGTACTAATCCCCTCAATAGGACGACTCCCTCGGTCAACTTCTTCGATATAAACACCAGGGGCATGATAGTCAAGTCTAGGCATATCAATCTACTCCGAATCAGTTTAATCACTTGAGGATTCACCCTGTCGCCCAGGCACAAGCAAAATCTCTTTAAAGGTGGCTTGTTCAGCCTCAACTAAGACATTGCTGTTCCGAGAACGATAACCGGGGTGTTGGACATTCAACACATAGTTGCCGTTGGATAACCCTTCAAAAAAGAATAGTCCTTCTGAATTCGTAACCATGTGCTTCTCTGTGTTCAAAATCATCACTTTGGCGTTAGTTAATGCCTGGTCAGTCGTTGCGTCTTTGACTATACCTGCTGCCGTGACGCGACGAGTCAGGAGCTGTGGGCTGCCATTGCCACGGGCGTTATCAGAAGTAGCTTCTGACCAGTGACTTTGCAGATTAACGATTCGCTCCCAAACACGAGGTTTGAGGGCATTTTCAGCAGAGAAGGGAATGGCAACGGTCAAGTATAATGCAGGTCGCAATGGCAGGCTCAGAGCACTCCACAGCGCACCTAGCTCAATGGGAGGGGCGATCGACACCGAGAGCGATAAATTGCCATAGCCCCGTAACTCAGGCGCAACGTAGTCTTCCTGAAGTGAACGGTGGCGTAACATCACTGACATCGCTTCGGTCAGAAGATGATATTCGCCGAGCGCGGTTCGATCCCAAGCCGTAATCAATAGCGAGACATCAAACCAATCAGGAGACCAACCCACTTTGGCAGTTTGCAAGCGGCTGTCTCCAGACTTGCGTTCTACCTGTCGCCCCGAGTGTTGCACCTGTTTACTTTCCCGAATGTCGTAAAGATACAGATTGAGCAATGGTCCTGCACCCTCATCCCGCCGACTGCCAGGACGACTAAAGTCGATCTGCTCTGTGTTGGTGAGGGAGGTTCCCCCCGCCAAGATTTCCGCTAAGGTTTGCAGTACAGAGATTAACATGGCAGCTCATTTCGACTGAATCTAATGAACCTAGATTAAAGAAGTAAAGCCTGGAATGAGAATAGACTTTTGTCTAATTGACTTTTGTCAAGGAATCGATCGCTCATATTTTCTACACGTACGACGGTAGAACAGGAGCATCGAATCTAGATATCAATGGCACTGAAATAAGCTCAATCAAGCAGCCAGCTTGGCTTTAAGGACAGAGCGAGGTTGCCGCATTCGTGGGAAGGGCTTAGGTCTGCGCTTCACCACTCTTGGTTCCTGTCGATGCGGTCTCTCGGGAAGTAATACCAAATTGCGTCCTAAACCGTAACTTTAGAAATGCCCAACTTCCTTAAGTTGCTGGGACATAGGATTTGAGAATTACGCTTTTAGAGGCGACTTGGTATAAGTCGGCTGCAACTTGTTCAAGCAACAGACGATAAAGACGTTGTCGTGCTGCTGTTCCCAATATCGCTAACAGGGGAATGATTTGATTAAATTGCTGACGAGTTGCTTGGAACGAGAGTTGAGAACGGGAATAATGGGCAACTGGAGCAGCTTTTTCCATGATGCTGCGCAAGAGGTTGTAAGCCAATAGATGCGACCAGAGTTCCTTGCGAGCCATATCAGGGGTTTTCGCCCGCAGCATTTCCATCTGTAAGCTGGTTTTAAGATGGCGTAAATTCACCTCAGCGGCTTGCCATCGTCAGCCATACAACTGGGTCAGATGCTGAGCAGTGTATCGGTTGCCATTGAGCAGGGTGGTGACGACAATGATGCGTTGGTCTCGAAAGCCTCGACGGGCTAGACGCAGACAAACTTCGCGCACTGGCAGGGTCTCCGGCATCTGGGCAAACTCTGGTGGACTCATGTGTTCAGGACGTTTTTTAGGCTTCTGCCAGACCACTTGATGGTCGCCAATGCCCTGTTTGCGACTGCGCCGAAAGTCAGTGCGGCGAGCCTGGTGTTTGCGGAAAACCCCATCAGCACCCTGCTGTTGCACCAGGGCTAGGTCAACATAACTGCCGTAGGCTTGGTCTGCCAAGACCACGTCCCCTGGTTCTAACTGCTCATAAAGTAACCGACTCATGACGATCTCACTGGTTGCCCAGGGCGCGATCGCCGCCGCCACGACTGCCCCAGTCAGCAGCGAGAACATTACCACCAGTTTGGCAATGGGGAAGCCACACCCTGCGGTTTGGTTGCCATGTTGGGGATAGGCGGCTGGGTTGGCTGCACTATCACTCATGAGCACGGTAGTGCCATCACAGACTCGCACTCGACGACCGCACCATTGCTGGGGGGACGGTACTTGCTCCTCTAACGACTCGGCTGTCTCTGGCACCAGACGTTGCAGCAGCGGCTCCGGCAAGCGTTGACGTGCCTTGCTATAGCCACCTGTATCGACCGAGGGACCTGCGGCTCCGGCTGCACTCAACCAGGTGATCATTTGCTTAACTGCATTGCTCAAACTCTTGTCGGGGTCTAGCGCTTGGGAAATCATCGCCCACAACGTGTTGACTGGCGTGTACACACTGTTGCGATCGCGGATGTTTTCTTCCTCCAAAATCTCTGCCAGTCTCGACTCAGACAAGATGCTCTGCCAGGGAAATCCAAGACTTTGGAGAAATTGCTGCTTGAGAATTTCGGCTCGATTCGGCATAGTAGAAGGTAATATTGTTGGGCTTGCAAGGTAATGATCTATATTTATCAAACCTTGCAGCCTTTTTCTACCCTCTTATTTCAGTGCCATTGAATCTAGATATCGACCTCTTTTGCTCTAGATCAGCCCATTCCTTGATGTCCAGGTTGATTTTTATTACATTGGGTTGCCCAAACCGCTGGGGGGTAATAATGTAGATGTATGTTTATCTTTGAATAAGCGAATTTATTGTACAAAGTAATCCTGATTCTTCAAAGATTCTTTGTATTGTAATTTGGAATTTTATCACAAAGTTCGCAGCATCTTTATGGGGTGTGATTATTTCTTATTCCACACTTTGATCTAAAGCTTGCTCTAAAGCCACTATCTCCAGCACCGAGCCTAGTTTAAAGATAGAGCTTTGTGCAATTAGGGTGCTTTGAAGAAAGTACCCTCATGGGTACTAGGCAAGTTTTATATTTTGCTTGTACATAGATATCATCACTATTCCAAGAGGTTACGCGTATGCTTGTTGGAAGCCAGCCCCCCTCACCTTTTTCTTCTCCTGAGCATATTCCTGAAGACCTTGGTAATCTGCCAGATGCTAGACATTTAGAACAGTTGTCTCAATTGCAGGTAGACCAGTTGGGAAGGCGATCGCCCATTTACCATGCCCGTATTATTCACTATGATTTTCTCTCTAAAGAACATCAATTAATCACATCCTTATCATCCTCTATACTTAGCTCAGACATTCTAGCTTACCTGAAATCAGAAGTCTGGCTATTAGACTTTCCGCTAGTTTTAACGGTTACTAAAGTTTCCTTCGATGCAATTTCTGCAAAAGGTTATGTGTGTCCGTTAGGATACCGCAATTTAAAACCTGAGTATTTGTTGGTCTTAGCCGATCAAGATTTGTCTGAGGCAGAGCAAGCTGAACTGATTACCAGTGCATCTCTGCTGCTGCAATACCAGTCACTCTACCTGCATTACTGTGATCAGCAGACCGAGATTCAGCTTTTAGAACAGGTTATTCATCGAGTAGGGCATCAGCTACGAAATCCGCTAGGATTGATTGCGCTCTATGCCGAAAGCTTATGTTTAGAGTTATCTTCTAGTCGATTACAACCGCAAGCCACGTCCATTCGTGAAACAGTTCAAGATGTGCTGAATCACTTAACCGAACTTATTTACTGTGGTAAAGGCTCTCAGTTGCGATCGATGCCGCATGATTTGCGATCGCTCATCACCGAAAGCCTTCGAGAACTGGAACCAATGCTGCAACGAAAGGGGATACAGGTAAGATATCCCGATACTTCGGTGGAACTGAGAATGGATCGATTGCAGATGAAACAGGTCTTTGATAATTTGTTGCGAAATGCGATTGATTACAGTCCAGAAGGAAGCACGATCGCCATTCACTGGCAACCGTTTCAAGGAGAAGTACTGATTCAAATTACCGATCAGGGAGTCGGCATTGCCACTACTGATTTGCAAAAGATATTTCAGCCTTTTTATTCCCAACGGCCTGGTGGCACTGGGCTAGGTTTGACTATTGCCAAGAAAATAGTGCTAGATCACCAGGGGCATCTTTGGGCGCAAACAGCAGCAGCAGGCGGCGCTCAGTTTTCAATTACTTTACCGTTGACGAGAGAAAGCCCATGTCCCTCTTAACCCAGTCCCCAACCCTCACCAAAACCTGCTCCGTGATGCTGGTCGATGACGACAGCCGTTTTCGTCAAGGCGTGAGGACGTTGCTCGAACTCTATCCGGCTCGTTTAGAAATTGTGGCAGAAGCCGAGTCAGCAGAGCAGGCTTTAAAACTTTTGGTGCAACATCGTCCTGATTTAATATTGCTGGACTTGGAGTTGAAAGACAGTAATGGCATGTCGTTTCTGCTGCGTCTACGAGAACTACCATTTCCCAGTCGGGTGCTGGTGTTGTCGGCTCATGAAGGAGATGAGTGGGTTTTTCGCACGATGCAAGCGGGCGCAGTAGGCTACGTGTTTAAGCATCGTTTAGGAAATCAGCTTTTCGATGCCATTACGACTTTGCAGCAATCTGGGGTTTATTTGCCTCCAGAAGTAGCGAATGGCTTCTTTCGGTCGTTTCAAACCTACGAGCGATCGCGCGCCCAAGCAAAGCAACGCTTGCAGCTCACTGGACGAGAACAGGATATTTTGCAATGGTTAGCTAAAGGAGAATCGAATGACGAAATTGCTAGACATCTCTATGTAACGGTGGCGACTGTGAAGGCGCATCTGACGAGTATTTTTGAGAAACTGCAAGTGACCAGCCGGACTCAGGCGATCGTGGCGATTTTTAAGTTAGGGTTGGTACAAACATGAAGCTATTGAAGTATTTTGCTGTGGTAATCAGGAGTGTATCTTGTGGTGTCTGCTGATGTTCCTTATGCTGAGTACCGCTGTTCTCGTAATGATCCCCTGAAGTGTGATCAGCCCCAAAAGACCCTTCAAGAATATAAAGGGGCAAAATTTTGTTTGGAATGCGGCTTCCCAACGCCGTTGGCAACGGGGCAAGAAATTAAAGGGCGTAAAGGGACTTATCAGATTAAGCAGTGCATTGGTGCTAGGGGCTGGGGGCGCTTGTACCGAGGAGTCCGGCTGAATGATGGACAGCCAATTTTAGTGAAAGAATATTTACTGCTGGGCTTGAATGCGGAAACTGCACAACGGCGTAAAGATACCTTTGTGCGAGTCGCGGGACTAACTCCAGCAGATGGTCGGATTCAGGATTTTCGATTGCTGCCAATGGAGGAAGCGATCGCGTCTAATCAAGGTGATCGCTGTCATCTAATTAGCCTGATTAAAGAGCCACCCTTACCATTGCGGCAATATCTGTCGCAACGGGGAGCCATGACCTCGATCCAGGTACGCGATTTGTTAAATCAAACCTTACAAACCCTCCAGTTTCTCCATAGCCAAAAGTTTCGTCGTCCTTCTGGGCAGATGGACAAAGGCATTACTCACGGCAATCTCAATCTAGATAGTGTGCTGTGGACGGGTAGCGCCGCCTCACCAAGTGACCCGTTTTACATTTATCTCTCAGACTTAGCCGACTGGGAATTTCTGTTTCGCCCAGAATCTGCTCCGCCGCTACCACCTGCTCTACCTGCCCAGGACTTGATAGATTTGGGACAAGTTGCGTTCGATTTATGGACGGGGGGCACAGCCGATCCGCGCCAGTCGATTTTGCCTGATAACGATCGCCCGCTGAAGCAATTTGTGCAGCAATTGATGGGATTAGAAGCCTCATTTGCGAGTGCTGAGGAGGCACGACAAGTTTTACTGCAACTGCCTCGGCAGGAGGAGAACAGCGGGTTAACCGGACATTTGGAAGCGCAGTCTAAAAAACCAAAATCTTATTTATGGTGGTGTTTAGGAGCGTTTTTGCTGTGCCTGATGGCGGGTGGACTGTGGTATTTGCTTAAACCAAAGCCTGACTCCAGCGATCCGTTTAGGGCTTACAATCAGCTTCAGTACAAGACTTTTAAAGAGGTTAGCGGTATTGAAGAAAACGAGTCTCGCTATGCCAGAGAACAAGAGGGGACTTGGAGTTTTGTGCTGAAAAGTAGGGCGCTCAACCCTTCTTTGGGACAAGTTTTACAAGAGCCAAAGCCCAAAACCCAATTTCTGGATCAAGCTTTTAACTCAGAGGGATTACAAGCAGATCCAAAAGCCAGTGCGCCGATCCAAGCGGTTCGGCAAGAAAAGATGGATTTTGCCATTAGTAGCCTGACCGAGCCACTCACCGATGATCTAGGGACTGAAACGATCGCCTACGACGGGCTGTTAGTCTTCGTGCCATTTACAAAAGAGACAGATAGCCTACCGACCTTATTAAAAGGGCAAATTCGGATGGAGGATTTACGGCGACTATACACTGGAGAAATTAAAAACTGGCGAGAATTGGGAGGTTCTGATCGTCCAGTGCAGTTACGAGTTCCCCTCGACCTGGAGGCGGTACGTTTGTTTCAAAAACTGGTGCTGAAAGATGACACACAGGCGATCGCCCGGTTTAACTTATTGGTCAAGCGCCAAGCGACTCAAGAAACCCTCACGCAAAACCGAGATGCGCGCAATCCAGGAGATGCCAACAGTATTATTAGCTTCGGCATTTTTAGTAAAGTCGCCGATCAGTGTGGAGGATATCCATTGGCGATCGTGGGTGAAAATGGCATTGCGGCACAAGCACTCGTGCTCAAGAGCAATGGTGCGCCTATTACGCCAACAGATAACATTTGTGACAAAATCAGCCGATTAGACGGCAATTTACTTCGACGCAAGGGCTATCCCCTAGAGTATGAACTCAATGTGGTATACCCTAGAGACAATCGCCGTCTAGCAGGACCTCAGTTTGCTGATCTGCTCACCAAAACCCAGCAAGGGCAGTGCGCCCTCGGCCTAGTGGGGCTAGTCCCCTTGCAGCCCGTCCCTGATAACTGTCAGGACTCGCTGCAATGAGCGCCCTGCTGCTGTAATAAGCGTCATGACTAAGGCAATTATTGATGTGCATTCCTTCTCTTGAATTCTCATGCCAATTAATCCTTGTCGTAACTCTAAATGTGAATATTTCAACAAATCTTTGCCCAGCACTGCAAAGGTCTGTCCCATGTGTGGTGAACCGATAGGCAATGCTTTTCCGCCTGCCTCTGCCCCTGCCCCTCAACCTATTCCCAAAGAACCGCCAGCCTATCAACCGCCAGCTCAACCACCTGCACCCTATCAACCGCCAGCCTATCAACCACCAGCACCAGCACCCTACCAACCGCCAGCTTATCAACCACCTACTCCCGCACCTGCGCCAAGCCAGCAGGACTACTCTCCTCAACCTATCTCTGCTCCGATCCCTGCCTCTATCCCTCCACCTGTTCCTACTCCCTATGCAGCACCCCTATCCCGACCAACCTTAAAGTTGATTCACCCCACTGGACGCGAATTTTATCTGCCCAGTGAAGGCGGGTTTATGGGACGGCACAGTCCTTCTAACCCAGCAACTCCAGAAATTGATTTAGCCGGGATTCCTGACGAAGGAGTGGTGTCTCGAATGCACGCGCGTTTCTATTGGGATGCGGGACAGAATGCTTATATGATTACAGATAATTCCAGCCGTAATGGCACCTCTTTAAATGGAATGCCATTGAAGCCGGGGATCGGTTATCGGGTGGATCAAGGGATGTCATTGCAGTTAGGGCAAGATAATTTAGTGAGTTTTAGAATCGCAGTGGGCTAAGTTTCCGGACTTTCTGGCGCTGTTTGCGAGGATTGTCCTCGATTGATCAATTCGGTGACTTTTTGAGTGTTTGCTGTATCACCTGCCTGCTGAAATAAAGTTCTAGCCGCTTCTAAGTCTGGTAGAGCACTTTGCCAATCCCGCATTTCATAGCGAAATAACCCACGGTTATACAGCGCCACTGCATTGTTAGGTTCATAGCCCAGAACGGTACTTAAATCATCAACGCCCCCTTGCCGATCGCCCAAACGCCGCTTTTCTGCTGCCCTCACCATATAGGCAGGAGTATATTGAGAATTGAACGTCAGGGCTTGATCTAAATCAGCGATCGCCTGTTGTCGATCGCCCAACATCTCCCAAGCCAGCGCCCGATTATAATAAGCTTCATATCGCTCTGGCGCTAACTTTACCACCTGATCAAAATCAGCAAACGTGCCCTGGCGATCGCCCAAAGAACGACGCACCGCTCCCCGACTGTAATATGCCACTATATCAGTGGGATCGAGTTTGATGGCAGCGGATAAATCGGCTTCGGCTCCCGCTGGATCGCCAGAGGCATTGCGCACCACTCCCCGGTTGAAATAAGCATTTTGATGTTCAGGATTGAGAGCGATCGCCTGAGTATAATCGGCAATAGCGCCAGGGCGATCGCCTTGTTGGTTGCGAAGATTGCCCCGCCGATAGTAGGAATCAGCATTACTGCCATCTAGCTCAACCGATTGATTAAGATCACCCAGTGCACCAGTCCGGTTGCCTTGCGCTTCTCTCGTTTGTGCCCGCGCATTGTACGCTGAAGCCGTGTCAGGATTTTGCAGCCGTTGTCTAGGTTGATCGGTGCTGGGATGTGAATCGACAGCGACCTCAGAAGCAGCAGGGATAGCGGGTTGCAAGGACAAAAAGCTATTGATGGGAATAGCAGAATTAAATCCTGTCTTAGTTTGTATTACCAGTTCAGCGTTATCGGTAGACTGCCCGCCTTGAAGATTACGAACACTGGCTGAATCATTTTCACCTAACCCGTGGATACCAATTACTCTCCCATCACTATCAAACACAGGACCACCGCTCATACCTCCCTGCGTCACGGCATTGTAACGAATGACGTATCCGCCCGCCTGATTTTGAAGACGACTGGTGACATAGCCTGGAGAGAACTCAAAGTTGCGACTCTCCCCAAATCGATTGCCTAGTCGATTGACCGGATACCCAAACACAAAGATTTGCGCTCCAATTTCTGCCTGATCTGAATTGCCGAGAGTGGCGATCGGATAATCGGCTGAGCTTTCAAAGGTGAGCAGGGCTAAATCAATGCCATTTGATGAACTGCTGCTCGATAAACTTTGATGATCGACGATAAGATGGCTCTGTCCATCATCTGTCCGAATGGTTACGGGGTGTCCCAACAAGACATGGTTGCAGGTAAGAACGGTGTATCGGTTGCCCTGCTTGTTGATAATAAAGCCGGAGCCGCTGCTTTTATTGGGATCATCGGGGGCAGGATTAACTTGGACGGTGAGAACTTTAGCAAGTTTGGCGACATCTTGGGGCGATTGGGCGGCGATCGCGGGTTGGTAAATGACGAGGGCAGCAACGGTAGCCATGCCCGTCAAGATCGTTAAACTCGAAACAGCCCTTCCTGCCCAAGTGGTGTAGGTGCGATTATCATTCATAAAAAACTCTATCCTGATCTCTGTTAAAGTTATCGATTTAAAACCTGTCGAATCGTGGTCACTGGAATTGCCCAACTCAACGGTTCCATAGCGCGAAATAGCTCCTCTGAAGGCTTAGTGCCATCGGCAAAGGTGAACGCAAAAATGCCCTGAAGGGGATACTTCAGCTTGCCATTAATCCCCACTAACTTCCCCTGGCGATCGAGCACCGCACCACCGCTCATTCCCGATACAATTTCATTAGTGTAACCCAATTGATAACCTTGCTCTAACGGTTTAGGGAGAAGCATCTCTAGGGTGCCTGCGGTCAATTGAAAGGCTTGAAATCCTTGATCTTTTGTACTCGCTAATTGAGTAGGACTCAGCACTTGCCAGCTAGGAAAACCCACGGCATAGACGGGTTCGCCAACTTGCACATGAGCCGGATCGCTGACGAGATCACTGAAGGAGGCGATCGCATAGTTACGCGAACTGGTGAACTCCACCAACGCTAGATCATTAGAGATCACCGGAATCTGATCTAACCAACGTCCTGCATAAGTTTGACCATCAGCCGTCAGAATCGTCGATTCTAAGGTATCACTCCCAGCCACGACATGAGCATTGGTCAAGATTGTATAAACCTGTTCTTGATGATCGATTAGTACGCCTGAACCTGAACCCTGGTTAGTCAAAATTCGGACACTAATTTGCTGAGCTTGGAGCGCAGTAGTATCCTGCGTTTTTCCCGGAGCAATGAACAGCCCGATCACAACGCCAATGATCAACAAGAGCACTAGCGAAAAATCGATCCATTGCGGCGATCGCCGTTGCTGTTTAAGGATTAGGGGCATCAGCGTTTACCTAAATTCCGTCTGCTGGAGACGGCTGGATTGCTGGGGACGGCTGACTTACTGGAGACGACTGACTTGCGGGAGACGGCTGAGGTGAAGCCGCACCTGCTTCTTCTGCAAGCGCCCGATCGATCGCTTCTTCCAAACTGACGGAAGAAACATCTGGGTCAAGTACTTCTTCTGTAGGAGTTGAGTTTACTCCACCGGATTCGTAAACGGCTTCACCTCGACCCATACGCCCAAAGTTATATAAACGAGACAGAACGACCTGCGGATTTCTAGCATTTTCAGGTTTGAGTGTGAATAATAAATTGTCGGCAGTACATCCTCCAGCTCCGTTGGTGTAGCAAATAACGGTTTGAGCATTAACCTTACCAATAGCTAACCGAAGATTTTGAAGCCTGCCATTGTTTTGCTCTACCGCGTTTGTTATCCGCTCTGAAACAGTCTGACAACGCTGTTGGGGTGAATAATCGTCACCAAAAGCGGTGCTAGTCCAGACTATTAGCGGCGACTGCAATGTCCGATCGCCCACTCGGACTAAGGTAGCTGGATTATTATCGCTTTTTCCACAGAAAAATGTGGTTGCTCCACGGGGTTGAGGCGTAGTTTGGGGAGTGGGTTGGGCGATCGCGGGGGCAAAACTGCTCCCTAAAACCGCTGCTAATGCCACAGCCTGAAAAACATTGGAGTTCATTATTCTAATTCCTTAACCAAACTAAAGGACTTGCTCTAAGCGGCTCGATTCACCTGACCCTCTCGGAACTCAGGAACTGTTTTGACTGGCAGATGGTTCAGGGAAGTGCTGTTGCGATCTATGGATTACCTAACTACAATTAACGTCAAGGTAAGGAAAGAATCCCGATCATCTCAACAAAAATTATGATCTCTTTATCATTTTCTCCTGCCCGTTGGTGGGCGATCACACTTGATGTTCATCTGAAGAATGATCGACTTTTATGCAGGGGTGAGCCGAAAGGTGATGAGGAAATAATATCGTTCGTTGGAGAAGCGTAAGATATTTTCAATCTCGTAGAGGGTAGATTCCCCGCCCCTTGGGGCGTAAGTGTCTAATTAAAAAAGGGCTGTTTGATACCCCGTCCGCTTGCGGCGGGATCGTTCATTTCAGATCAAGATCAAAGCCTCTTTGGGTTGTGCGGTAACGGAGATATGATGTCCAGATAATCTCAGGCATTGGCTCATGATTAGCGGTTGTTGTCACTCACTATTATTCCTGCGATCGCCCTATATTTTTCCTCAAAAGCGATCGCCCTCCTCTCTTTTCAACGGCGATCGCATTCACAAAATTAGCAATCGCCCCCCAACTCAAATGATTAGCGATCGCCCTACAAGATTGCGATCACTGGCTATACTTCGCTGCGAACCAGGTTCAACAGCTTACCCTGAACAGATTCCAAAATAAAATCTCGGATGTAGTTACTGGCATTGAGAATTTCTACGCCAATTAGCTCTCCGGCTGCATTTAGTTCAGCGGTGACATTTGGACTAATCTCAATACTTGCTGATTCTGGCTCTTCAGAGATAAGCAGATGAAGAATATCTTCTTCCTTGAAGTAATTTATTTGTGGCAGTGGTGGCTTGATGTCAGACATTTGTGATGAACCGTCCGGTTTTTAGACGAAATCGAATTTGTTGCCGAGTTGTGGCGTGAATTGTAATCGGTGTAATCGTGTTTTCACCTTGTTCGTAGGGAATTAAAACTAGTTGTTCACCATGCTTTCCAACTGCGATCGCCCGGTCTGTTTCTACATCATAATATCGTTCGTTGGAGAAGCGTAAGATATTTTCAATCTCTTCAAGGGTAGATTCCCCGCCCCTTGGGGCGTAAGTGTCTAATTAAAAAAGGGCTGTTTGATACCCCGTCCGCTTGCGGCGGGGTCGTTCATTCAGATCAAGATCAAAGCCTCTTTGGGTTGTGCGGTAACGGAGATATTATGATGTCCAGATAATCTCAGGCATTGGCTCATAATTAGCGGTTGTTGTCACTCACTATTATTCCTGCGATCGCCCTATATTTTCCCTCAAAAGCGATCGTTCCTCCGAACTCTATAATCTGAACAAAACTAGAGCGATCGCCCTTAAAATTGAAAGGCTTGCCCTTCATACCTCGCAACGCTTGGGTTAGAGCCACAGCGATCGCCTTTGAAATAGAGCCAGCAAAATAGGGGGCGATAGTCCTAGCGAGTACGATGGATATGATATTGAGAAGCGGGAGTAGGAATGCCAGATGATTTACAGCACTTCTCAGTTTTATGGAGTACAGTGAAATCCTAAAAACCTTTGCCCAGCAAAACTTTAGACATTTCAGCGTATGCTATCAAGCCCAAAAGTGCTGTATCTACCGATCCTTCCTTGAGGGATCTGCTTCAGGGCTACACGGATACCGAAAGTTCTGAGCTAGCAATACCTTTCAGAATGGGAAGCTGGAACTTACAATATCGTGGCACAAAGTGTCATTCATCATGCCGAGAGAAAAGGATTTAATTTGCTCAGATATATTCGTAAGGCCCATAATTTTAGTAAGAAGGGTGCCAAAAGAGTTCCTAAGTCGGGTTATCGGTCGGATGGCTCAGCCGTGTATCGGAAAGAGAACGAATTCTTAATTGTGCGACCGGATCAGGCTGGCGTTGAGAAAATTGTGACCTACGGTATCAACGAGGAATAAAGAGTATGGTACAAGCTTCAGACAAGTTGGAGGTTCAGCGAGAATATACCATTCAGCTTTTGGATCAGTTAACGTCTGAATACCTAGTTCTGAAATCAGAGATGAAGCAGCTTTCTGGGCAGTATCCTGGTTCGGATGATGAGTTTACATTTTTGGAAGAGTTTGAGTTGTTGATTGTGAGTATTTGTGGGTATGCTAAACAAATTCAGGCGACAGGAAGCGTTAAGCATCTAGATTCTGCGATCGCCCATCTTCAACACCTTCAAGTCTTTGCTAATCCGACGATCGCTCAGTTCTCTAGTGAAACAAGTGGTCGATATCCAAAAGTGCAGACCTATCTGCAAATGCTGGATTATTTGCGGTTACTCACGTTGGAATATTTGCAAATGCAACATATGCAGCCAGTTTCTGTATAGTTGCCCTCAAACGATGAATGATCACAACACAAGATCGGCGATCACGCTTTCTTTGTTACTTGCTCGGACCCGCTGCTTCGCCGAAGGAAGTTGACAAGAAACCAACTGGATTACTCAGCAGATCGCGCAGGAGACCTTCCACAATAGGACGAGGCTGGATTGTGTTTTCCTCTATAACCACTGGATCAAGTGCTTGACTGTTCAGAATTTTAGTTTGCAACTCCTTATCAAGATACCCCTTAACCCAGTTTCCAACCTCCTGCTGAAACTCTGGAGGTAGACTGCCCCAATGCCAATCCGGTAAGTCAAGATTCTGACCGGGAACTGTCTCTGGCAAAAGACGCTCTACCTGTTCATAGGGCGGACCGATCTGAGTTTCCACTGCATCTTGTGCACGTTCCCAGGCAATATCATGACTGGTAGTATCATTGGTGGGAGCTGGTGTTGACCAAGTAAATTCAACTCGCCGATTTTGGGCATAACCACGGGGGTTGATTTCTAGTAGTTGCTTCTCTCCCTGGCTACTGGTCGAGAACTGTGAGGCTGCAACACCCTGGTTAGAAAGAATGTGAGAGATTGCCGTAGCTCTACGTAAGCCAAGGCTTTGGTTATAGTCCTCCTTGCCAATAGGATCAGTATGACCAACCAGATCAAGATGGGTCGTTGGATTGTGAATCATGTACGCCGCCGCCGAAGTAAGATTTGCTTGGGCGTCAGGAGTTAGAGCATCTGAATTAAACTTAAACAGGATACGACTTGGAAGCTTATCTCTCTGAGGCACACTCTTTTTTGTCTGGTTTTCGTGCAAACCAATCTGGTAAGCAGTGTTAACATCCTGTAAGGCAGTTAGTACAGCCGTTTCGGCCTGAGCCTTATTCGTTTCATTATCTTTACTGTCCAAGCTACCGTCTCCCATTGCTTTCCATGATTCAGGATGAGCCTTGCTGCTGACCACAACGCCCCGCTTTCCTTCCATGTCATGAATGGCTCCAGATATAATTCCGGCAATCGCAAGACCAAAGTATTGAATCAGTTGCACTCGACCATTACCAAGTCTAGCGATCGCCTCGTTCATCTGCTGGTCAATACCAGTTCTGATTTTTTCGCGTGCCTTACTCTCAAAAATCCGTGCTGTGCGACTTTGAGCGCTCACCTGACTATAAACTTCATTAACCATTCGAGTTCGTAAATTATTGATCAACGTGTCAATTACTTTGGGCGCAAAAACTCCCGTGTACCATTCAATAATTTGTTTACGCGGCGTGCGAACATGTCCACCTGAGAACATATCAGTTAGATAGTGCTGCCCGAACGCCTCAGACAGAGAAGCAACATTGAGCTGCTTCAAATCTTCCGCCAAGCCAGCTCTTAGCGCTTTATCCACTGCCTCTGCATGATATTTGTACCAGTTTTCTAAAGCCGTGCCACCAGCAGCAAAGTGTGAAACGTTTTGCGCGGCTAAAGTGATGTAACGTGTCTCTGCTTGAGACTGTTGATCGCCAGTAGGTGCAGGAAGGGTTTTAACAGCATTACCTGGAACACCTGCGTGCTCCAACGCAAAGCGGATTTGTGCTTTCCCCTCTGGCGTCTCTACTTGCTTCATTAAGTCATCCAAGCTGCCAAATTCATCGCCTCCTATGGCAACAACCTGTCCCCATGTCAGTATCACTCCGTTGCCGAGATCGAGCGTAATATTGGTAACGTCACCCAGTTTTTTGTGCTCAGAGCCTGCCCAGCGTTGGATCTTAGGAAAAGATGTCGTTTTTACACTAGACGTTGGACTCCATTTCTGCTGCACTACGTGGGTCAGCTCATGGGCAGGCAATGTATCTTTACCAAGAGCCTTCTCTTCCCCAAAATAAATGTTTTGCTTGTGCGTAAACGCTTGAGCACTAATATCTCGGTTCATCTGCACCGTCTCAGCGCTCGTATGCACCTGGCTAAAATCAGATCCAAACTGAGGTTCCATAGACGATCGCATCTTATCTGGCAGTAGACTTTCCTCACCTCGATTACTACTCAATCGACTTTCGAGATTGTTCCCCGCTTGAAAACCTGCATCGGGCGATCGCTGGAGCGATCGTTTGGTGTGGATCTTATCTTCTTCAGGTATTGTTTCTCGTTTGATAGGTTGCTGTGTAGCAGTGTCAGGCATACTCATCACCTGCCCTGCTACCCGCTCAGCTTCCTGCTCAAAGGCATCGGACGGATCGCTAATTGAAACCCCATTCCCTATATCATTCCCCGCAACAGCACCACTTGATTGCTGCACCGTATGCACCACTTCATGGGCAATTAAATGCTTGCCTTCAGACGAATTGGGATTATAGCTCCCCGAACTGAAAAAGATATCCTGACCTGTTGTAAAGGCGATCGCATTCACTGACTTAGAAAGGCGATCGGCTTCCCCATCCGTATGAATCCGCACACTCGAAAGATCTGCACCTAAATTGTGTTCTAAATGCTGCTGAACGCCTTCATCTAATTTGCCACCGCTGCCGGATGCTGACTGAATCCGCTGTCCAATATCCCCCTGGACGCTGCCTTCAGATGAGCCGACACGCTGAATCATGCGCTGCCCAGGAACAGCGGGTTCAGGTTGGGGAGGACTACCGATCGCCGTCGGAGAAGACGCACCAAAGCCCAAACTAGGAGGCAACAATCGTCCAATATCGACGTGCATCCCTAACATTAAGTTATCGCCGCCTGTATTAATCTCCAAACGCAGCCAGTTCACTCCAGGTACAGGTAGCGTCTGTCCATTCAGTTGATCCAGTGCCAATCGTCGAGCCGCTGGATCAGAGAGCACACCTGCTAGTGCGCCAGTGCCAATCAAAACTGTAGTGCTGACGAACCCAACCTGCTCACCTGTGCTTAACCGTTGCCAATCCTGGGTGATGCGATCGCCCACACGAGTTTGCAAAGTCGTCAGCCCACTGTCAATTTCTGGAACCTTTAAAACGGCTTTCATAAAATC
>Ga0209591_10002179_pt1 | contig 23737 bp, 22 predicted proteins | sample MAT01_FD_187207 | JGI IMG/M metagenome (GOLD analysis project Ga0209591, IMG submission 187207) | Freshwater microbial communities from Lake Fryxell liftoff mats and glacier meltwater in Antarctica - MAT-01 (SPAdes) (version 2) | ecosystem: Environmental > Aquatic > Freshwater > Ice > Liftoff... | reverse complement strand
CACCGGCGAGACCGTGCGGGTGGACGGCGGGATCCTCGCCACCGGCACGCTCGGCTGACGGAGAGGATCGCGTCCCCGGATCCCGGCCGCCGGCCGCCGGCCGCCGGCCGTCGGCCGTCGGAGCACCGCGCCGTCGGAGCACCGCGCCGTCGGAGCACCGCGCCGTCAGAGCACCGCGCCGTCAGAGCACCGCGGCGTCGGTCCAGAGGCGGCCCGATCGGCCCGTCAGCACGTCGAGCAGGGCGGTCGACTGGCCGTCGGTGAGCGAGGCGACGTAGTCCACGACCGCCCGGCCCCGGGCCATGGCCTCGACCCGGCCGGCGGGGACGAGCGCGGCGAACTCGCCACGGGCCAGCTCCACCAGGTCGTGCAGTCGCGGGGGCAGGCGCGGACCGTCGTCCTCGGCCAGCCATTCCCGCAGGGCTGTGACCAGTGCCGTCAGCACGGTCGCCTGCCCGCGCTGGTGGGAGGCGAGGTCGGGGCGCTGCAGGACGAACCGGTGGTGCACGAACTTGAGGACGGCCACCTCGTGCCACTGCGCGACGCCGAGTGCCACGTGGGCCGAGCGGACCGGCGGGTCGGGCAGCACGCGCACCCCGGCCACGAGCCGCGCAGTCCAGCGCGCGGAGAACTCGGCGACCGCCCGTTCGGCGGCCATCGACCCGTCGAACGACGCGGCGAGCAGGCCGTCGACCAGGTCGTCACGGACCCGGGCCACGGCGGCGACGAACGCGTCGTCGTCGTACGCCCACGCGTCCCGGTCGCGGAGCCGGCGGCGAAGCCGTTCCAGATGGGCGCCGGTCCCGGCGCCGACGGGCCGCCGCTGCCAGCCGGCGAGCTCGGCGGCCACCCCGCCCTGCTGCAGCACCCCGACGCGATGGAAGTCCTCCAGGTCGTGGATGGCGTAGGCGATGTCGTCGGCGGTGTCCATCACGGCGGCCTCGATCGTCTGCTGCCACGGTCCGATCGCCGCGAACGCCGAGCGACCGGCCCGCAGGTCGTCGAGCTCGGTGGAGTAGCAGGAGAACTTGGCCGAGCCCGCATCCGGGGCACCGGGCAGCGCGCCCGCCCCGCGGGGTGGCACCGCGGCGGTGCTCGGGTGCGGGTCGGGGTGGCCGAACCGGGCCCACGGGTACTTGAGGACGGCCGCGCGCACGGCCGCGGTGAGATCGAGACCGGTGCCGCTGGGGCCGTGCAGGTCGATCGTGGTGATGATCCGGAAGGTCTGGGCGTTGCCCTCGAAGCCGTCGCGCAGGCCCGACCCGCGGGCCAGCCGGTCGAGCACCTGCTCGCCGAGGTGCCCGAACGGCGGGTGGCCGAGGTCGTGCGCCAGTGCCGCGGCCTCCACGACGTCCGGGTCCACGCCGCCGAGGGTCAGGACGAGCGCGGCGTCGCCGGCGTCGCCGGCGAGCCGCTCGGCGATCGCGCGGGCGACCTGCGCCACCTGCAGGCTGTGGGTGAGCCGGTTGTGCACGAGCAGCCCCGAGCCGGTGGGACTGACGACCTGGGTGACCCCCGCGAGCCGCGCGAAGAACGGCGAGGCCACGATCCGGTCGCGGTCGACCCGGAACGGGCTGTCCGCGAGACCCGCTCCGGTCTCCGCCGCCCACGACCGCCGGTCCGCCCGCGAGCCGTGATCGGTTGTCGGGCGATCGGTCACGTGGCGATCGGTCACGGCGCGAGGCTAGCTCCGGGCCGGGCGTCCCGGCCGCCGGCGTCGCCGGGACACCGCGGGGCGCGGCGGCCGGCGAGCGCGCGGGAGGACCTGCCGTCGGGTAGAACGGGCGGGTGACCGCAGACGTGCTGGTGGTGGGCGGGGGGCCCGCGGGGCGGGCGGTGGCTGCCGAGTGCGGGCGGCGCGGACTCGTCACCACACTGTTGGATCCGGCCCCCGACGCACCGTGGTGTGTCACCTACGGTGCGTGGGCGGCGGAGCTGCCCGCCACACTGCCGGGGTCCACCGTCGCCGCGCGGGCGAGAGGCCGGGCGATCGCGCGCACCACCCACACCCTGGGCCGTGACTACGCGGTGCTCGACGTTGCGGCTCTTCGGGCACACCTCGACGCCGAGCTGGACGCCGCCGGCGTCGTGGTCCGCACCGGGCGGGCGGTCACGAGCTCCGGGACGGGCGGCGTCGAGTTCGCCGACGGCACCCGGGTCGACGCCGCGCTCGTGGTCGACGCGGGCGGGCACCGGCAGCCGCTGGGTGGGCCCGGTGCGCGCGGTGTCGCCGCCGGGCAGACGGCCTACGGCGTCGTCGTCGACGAGTCGTCGGCCACCGCGCTCGTCGCTTCCGGCGAGGCGCTGTTCATGGACTGGCGGGCCGACCACGGGGAGCCGGGCTGGCCCACCTTCCTCTACGGGATCCCGCTCGGCGGCGGCGCGATGCTGCTGGAGGAGACCTCCCTGGCGCGGCGGCCCGGGCTGCCGATGCCTGTGCTGCGGCGCAGGCTGCACGCACGCCTGCACCATCACGGGATCGCCGTGCCGCCCGACGCCGGGACCGAGAAGGTGCACTTCCGGGTCGACTCCCCCCGCCACCGCGCATCCGGCGTGCTCGGCTTCGGAGCCGCCGCACCGCTGGTCCACCCGGCAAGCGGGTTCAGCCTGGCTGCCGCGCTCACCCTCGCACCGGCCGTGGCCGGCGCGATCGCCGCCCGGTGGCCGTCGGGACCCGCGGCGGCGCTCGCCGCGGCGCAAGCGGTCGTGTGGTCTCCACAGGCCCTGGCCGTGCACCGGCTGCGGCGGATCGGGTTGGAGGCGTTGCTGCGGATGCCACCGCCGGAGGTGGTCGACTTCTTCGAGGTGTTCTTCGCACTTCCCGACCGGCACCAGTGGGCCTACCTCGGCGACCGCGATGATCTCGCCGGTACCGCGGCGACCATGGCGGCCCTGTTCACCCGCTCCGACTGGCGGTTGAGGTACCGGCTGGTCGGGCCGGCCCTGCGTCGACCGGCACCTCCCGTCGACCGCGAGGCTGCACCGATCGGCTGAGCCGGTGCGCTTCCACGTGCGCGATCGCCATGTCCAGGCCGAGCTCCAGCGGGCCACGGGGCCGACCCCCGACAAGATCGCCGCAGAGACCGGCGTCTACACCAACGACGAACCGCACCACCTGCAGTCAACCGGCTTCGTACTGGCTCCCGACGGCACCGTGATCACCGCCGTCTACTCCAGCGGCGCCATCGGCCGCCTGGCGCCCAACGACGTGGCCGGCCTGATCGCTACGTCAGCTCCAGAACTGACACGACCGCTCACCCGCCACATGGACACCTGTGGCGGCCGGGCGTGCTTCCGGACGACCACAGGTGTCCATGTGGCCGTCCACCCGAGGCTGTCTTGTGGTGGGTCAGACGCGGAAGCCCAGGGCGCGGAGCTGCTCCCGGCCGTCGTCGGTGATCTTCTCGGGGCCCCACGGCGGCAGCCAGACCCAGTTGATCTTGATGTCGTTCACCAGGCCACCGGTCGGGCCGGCGGTGAGGGCCGCGCGGGTCTGCTCCTCGATGACGTCGGTCAAGGGGCACGCCGCCGAGGTGAGCGTCATGTCGATCGTCGCGACACCGGCCTCGGCCTGGATTCCGTACACCAGGCCGAGGTCGACGACGTTGATGCCGAGCTCGGGGTCGACCACGTCACGCATGGCCTCCTCGAGATCGTCGAACGACGGGTCCTCGGCGCGTGCGGGCGGCTCGGGCATTCCGGCCGCGCCCCGTACGACGTCCTCCGGGCCGGCGTGGCTGTGTTCGGTGGTCTCGCTCATGTCGTTGCCTCCGTCGGATCGACTGCATCGGTGCGTGGTCCGCCTCGACTCTGAGCCGTCCGGACCTGAGCCGTCCGGACCTGAGCCGTCCGGACCTGAGCCGTCTCGACCTGCGCCGTCTCGACCTGCGCCGTCTCGACCTGCGCCGTCTCGACCTGCGCCGTCTCGACCTGCGCCGTCTCGACCTGCGCCGTCTCGACCTGCGCCGTCCGGACCACGGCGTCCTTGAACGCCATCCAGCCGAGCAACGCGCACTTCACCCGCGCCGGGTACCTCGCCACCCCGGCGAACGCGACGCCGTCGCCCAGCACCTCCTCGTCCGGCTCGACCTGACCCCGGCCCTGGGTCATCGCCTGGAACGCGCTCAGCACGCGCATCGAGTCCGCGACGCTGCGCCCGACCACGAGTTCGGTGAGCACCGAGGCCGAGGCCTGGCTGATCGAACAGCCGAGCGTCTCGTGGGACACGTCGGCCACCGTGTCGCCGTCGAGCCGCACCCGCAGTGTGATCTCGTCCCCGCACGTGGGGTTGACCTGGAACGACTCGGCATCGAACGGCTCACGCAGACCGGAGCCGTGCGGCGACCGGTAGTGGTCCAGGATGATCTCGTGGTACATCCGTTCCAGCTGCACTCAGGTCACCCCTCGCGGTCCGTCGCCGGATCCGGTGCCGCCGGATCCGGTGCCGCCGGAGCCCGTGCCGACGCCGAAGAAGGAACGGGCCGCGCGCACGCCCTCGACCAGCGCGTCGACCTCCTCGACGGTGTTGTAGACGTGGAACGACGCGCGGGCGGAGGCGGCGACCCCGAACCGGCGGTGCAGCGGCCAGGCGCAGTGGTGGCCCACCCGGATCGCGACACCGCGGTCGTCGAGCACCTGGCCGACGTCGTGGGCGTGAACGCCGTCCACGACGAACGCGACCGCTCCACCGCGCCGGTCGAGCGTGGTGGGTCCGAGGATCCGGACGCCGGGCACGCCGGCCAGGCCCTCCAGCGCGGCTGCGGTGAGCATCGCCTCGTGGTCGTGGACCGCGTCCATGCCGATCTCGCTGAGGTAGTCGACCGCCGCCGCCAGACCCACGGCCTGCGAGGTCATCGGCACCCCGGCCTCGAAACGCTGCGGCGGCGGAGCGTAGGTGGCCCCCTCCATCCGCACCATCTCGATCATCGAGCCGCCGGTGAGGAACGGCGGCATCGCCGCCAGCAGCTCGCTGCGCCCGTAGAGCACGCCCACCCCGGACGGGCCGAGCATCTTGTGCCCGGAGAACACCGCGAAGTCGACGTCGAGATCGGTGAGGTGCACCGGCATGTGCGGCACCGACTGGCAGGCGTCGAGGAGCGTGAGCGCCCCGACCTCCCTCGCGCGCGCGACGAGCTCGGCGACCGGCGCGATCGTGGCGAGCACGTTGGACTGGTGCGCGAACGCGACCAGTCTCGTGCGCCCGGACAGCACGATCGAGTCGAGGTCGAGCCGGCCGTCGTCGGTGACCGGGTACCAGCGCAGGGTGGCCCCGGTCCGGCGGCAGAGCTCCTGCCAGGGCACCAGGTTGGCGTGGTGCTCCAGCTCGGTGACCACGATCTCGTCACCCGGCCCGATCGCGAACCGTTGCGCCTCCTCGCCCGCGCCGTCCGCGTTGCTCATCGCGTAGGCGACGAGGTTGATGCCCTCGGTGGCGTTCTTGACGAACACCACCTCGCCCGGGTCGGCGCCGACGAACGCGGCGATCCGCGCGCGGGCCGACTCGTAGGCGTCGGTCGCCTCCTCGGCGAGTTGGTGCGCACCGCGGTGTACGGCGGCGTTGTGCTGCTCGAGGAAGCTACGCTCGGCGTCGAGCACCTGGCGTGGACGCTGCGAGGTGGCCCCCGAGTCGAGGTAGACCAGCGGCCGACCGCCGCGCACCGTGCGGGACAGGATCGGGAAGTCCGCACGCACCGCTGCGACGTCGACCGCCGCGACCACACCACGCGGTGCGACGTCCAGACCCTCGGTGGTGGTGGTCATGCCGCGCCCTCGACGCCCCCGGTCGGTTCCGCCGGCCGCACGTCCGCGAACCGGACGTAGCCGGTCTTCTCCAGCTCGTTCGCCAGCTCCGGGCCGCCGGACTCCACGATGCGCCCACCCGAGAAGACATGGACGACGTCGGGGGTGATGTGCTGCAGGATCCGCGTGTAGTGCGTGATCAGCAGGACTCCGGTCTCGCCGCCCGCGCGGTAGCGGTTGACGCCCTCGGACACGACGCGCAACGCGTCGACGTCGAGGCCGGAGTCGGTCTCGTCGAGGATCGCGAACTTGGGCGACAGCAGCGCGAGCTGGAGCACCTCGTGGCGCTTCTTCTCGCCGCCGGAGAAGCCCTCGTTGACGTTGCGGTCACCGAACGCGGGGTCGATGTCGAGGTCGGACATCGCCGCCTTGACCTCCTTGACCCAGGTGCGCAGCTTGGGCGCCTCGCCGCGGACGGCGGTGGCGGCGGAGCGCAGGAAGTTCGACGTCGAGACGCCGGGGACCTCCACCGGGTACTGCATGGCGAGGAAGAGCCCCGCTCGGGCCCGTTCGTCGACGGTCATCGCGAGGACGTCGGCGCCGTCGAGGGTGACCGTGCCGGAGGTGATCTCGTACTTGGGGTGCCCGGCGATCGCGTAGGCGAGCGTGGACTTGCCCGAGCCGTTCGGCCCCATGACCGCGTGGGTCTCGCCCGCGCGGATCGTCAGGTCGACGCCCTTCAGGATCTCCTTGGCGCCGTCCTCGGTGGCGACCGAGGCGTGCAGGTCCTTGATCTCCAAGGTGGACATGTGTGTCAGTACTCCGATAACGACTCGGTGGTGTGGTGGGGCGTCAGGCGCCGGTGACGGCGAGCTCGACCTCGATCGCCGCTTCGAGCCGCTCGCGCAGCTCGGGAACGGTGATCTTGTTCAAGATCTCGCCGAAGAAGCCCCGGACAACGAGCCGGCGGGCCACGTCGGAGGGGATGCCGCGGCTCTGCAGGTAGAACAGTTGCTCGTCGTCGAAGCGGCCTGTGGCGCTGGCGTGCCCGGCGCCGGCGATCTCGCCGGTCTCGATCTCCAGGTTCGGCACGGAGTCGGCCCGGGCGTGCTCGGTGAGCACGAGGTTCCGGTTGAGCTCGAAGGTCTGCGTGTGCTCGGCCGCCGCGCGGATCAACACGTCGCCGACCCACACCGTGTGCGCATCGGTGACGCCCTTGGCGCCCTGCAGCGCGTTCTTGTAGACCACGTTGGACCGGCAGCTGGGCACGGCGTGGTCGACCAGCAGGCGCTGCTCCAGGTGCTGCCCGGCATCGGCGAAGCCCAGGCCGGCCAGCTCGGCGTCGCCGCCGGGACCGCGGTACTTGACCGTGGGGCTGATGCGGACGAGGTCGCCGCCCAGTGCCACCGAGGTGGCGCGCAATGTGGCGTCGCGACCGATCGACAGGTGCTGGGCGCTGACGTGGACCCCGTCGTCGGCCCACTCCTCGGTGACGACGAGCGTGAGCGTCGACCCGTCGGCGAGCACGACCTCCAGGTTGTCGGCCACCGCCCCCGACCCGCGGAACTCCACCACCACGGTGGCCTGGGCGTGCGGGGTGGTGCGGATCTGCAGGTGGGCCACGGCGGTGGAACCCTCACCCGGCCCGGTGACCGTCACGGTCACGGGCGAGGGGGTTCCGGTGAGCGTGACGAGGGTGGCCTCGGTGAAGCTCGACCACGCGGTTGCGGAGACGCGGTCGGCGGGGACACCGCCCTCGCCGATCCGCGCGTCACCGCGGGTGACGGTCTCGACGGAGACACCGGGCCCGACGGAGACATCGGGCCCGACAGCGGCACCGGACCTGACGTCGGACCCGGACCCGCGGACACTGACCGTGGCCGTGCCCTCGAACGTCGCCGTGCCGTCGTGCAGCCCGCGCAACCGCTTCGTGGGCGTGAAGCGCCAGTTCTCCTCACGGCCGCCGGGCACCTCGAACGCGTCGACATCGTAGGAGGTGAACCGCTCACTCGCCGAGGCGAGCGGCTTGGAACCCTGGCCCTTCCTAGCCCCGGCGAGCTCCGGGGCCAGGCCGGCCACTTGATCCGCACTCATCGGATCCGCACTCATCGGATCCGCACTCATCCGACCCGAACTCATCCGACGGAGCCCTCCATCTGCAGCTCGATGAGGCGGTTGAGCTCGAGTGCGTACTCCATCGGCAGCTCGCGCGCGATGGGCTCGACGAACCCGCGCACGACCATCGCCATGGCTTCGTCCTCGGTGAGGCCGCGGCTCATCAGGTAGAAGAGCTGGTCGCCGCTGACCTTGGAGACCGTGGCCTCGTGGCCCATCGACACGTCGTCGGTGCGGACGTCGACATACGGGTAGGTGTCGCTGCGGCTGATGGTGTCGACCAGCAGCGCGTCGCACTTGACTGTGGAGCGCGAGTTCTTCGCCCGCGCGTTGACCTGCACCAGGCCGCGGTAGGAGGTGCGGCCACCGCCGCGGGCGACCGACTTCGAGATGATCGTCGAGGACGTGTTGGGCGCCATGTGCACCATCTTCGCGCCGGCGTCCTGGTGCTGGCCCTCGCCCGCGAAAGCGACGGAGAGCACCTCGCCCTTGGCATGCTCGCCCATCAGCCACACGGCCGGGTACTTCATGGTGACCTTCGAGCCGAGGTTGCCGTCGACCCACTCCATGGTCGCGCCCTCCTCGGCCTTGGCGCGCTTGGTGACCAGGTTGTAGACGTTGTTCGACCAGTTCTGGATCGTCGTGTAGCGGCAGCGGCCGCCCTTCTTCACGATGATCTCGACGACCGCGGAGTGCAGCGAGTCGGACTTGTAGATCGGCGCCGTGCAGCCCTCGACGTAGTGCACGTACGCACCCTCGTCGACGATGATCAGCGTGCGCTCGAACTGGCCCATGTTCTCGGTGTTGATCCGGAAGTAGGCCTGCAGCGGGATGTCGACCTTGACGCCCTTGGGGACGTAGACGAACGAGCCGCCCGACCACACCGCGGAGTTCAGCGCCGAGAACTTGTTGTCGCCCGACGGGATCACCGAGCCGAAGTACTCCCGGAACAGCTCCGGGTGCGTCTTCAGCGCGGTGTCCGTGTCGAGGAAGATCACGCCCTGCTCCTCCAGGTCCTCACGGATCTGGTGGTAGACGACCTCGGACTCGTACTGCGCGGCGACACCGGACACCAGGCGTGCCTTCTCCGCCTCGGGGATGCCCAGCCTGTCGTAGGTGTTCTTGATGTCCGCGGGCAGGTCGTCCCAGGTGGTGGCCTGCTTCTCGGTGGACCGCACGAAGTACTTGATGTTGTCGAAGTCGATGCCCGACAGGTCGGCTCCCCAGCGCGGCATCGGCTTGAGGCCGAACATGCCGAGCGCCTTGAGGCGGAAGTCCAGCATCCACTGCGGCTCGCTCTTCAGTGCGGAGATGTCGGCGACGACGTCGGCGGACAGGCCGCGACGTGCGGTTGCTCCGGCGGCGTCCGGGTCGGCCCAACCGAAGTCGTAGCGGCCGAGCGTCGCGAGCGTCTCCTCCTGGGTGAGAGTGTCGGGAGCGGTCGTCATTCGGACTGCCTTCCTTTCAGGGATCGTGCGGTCGAGAACGTGGTGGAGTGCGTCCGCCGGTCGGAAACGTCCGGCGGAATGTAGGTGGTGCACGCGGAGTCGCCGCGCGCGATGGTGGCGAGCCGCTGCACATGGGTGCCCAGCAGTTCGGCGAACGCCGCGGTCTCGGCCTCGCACAGCACCGGGAACTCGGCAGCGACGTGGACGACCGGGCAATGGTGCTGGCACAGCTGCACCCCGCTGCCGGCCTCGCTGCCGGCCTCGTGGGCCTGCGCGGCGTAACCGCGGGCGGTGAGGTGCTCGGCGAGCACGCCGGCCCGCGCGCCGGCGCTGCCGGCCGCCGCGATCCGCTCCGCCCCCGACCCGATCAACGCCTGTACGCGGGTGCGCGCGAAGTCGTGCACCGCCGCGTCGCCGCCGTGTTCGGCCAGGTACCGCAGCGCCGCCACGGCGAGGTCGTCGTAGCCGTGCCCGAACCGGGCCCGCCCCGAGTCGGTGAGCACGTAGTGCCGGGCCGGACGGCCGCGGCCGCGGGGCGTCCGGTGCGAGGCCTCGCGGGCCTGGGCCTCGCCGTTGGCGATCAACGCGTCGAGATGGCGGCGGACGGCGGGCGCGGACAGCTCGAGCGCGGCCGCCACCGCGGCCGCGGTGACCGGTCCCTGCTCCATCAGCAGGCGGGCCACCGCCTCGCGGGTACGGCCGTCACCGGTCGGGACCCCGTCGGGGACCGCGACCGGCTCGAGTCCATCGACGAGATGGTCTCCGGCGCTTTTCACAACACCAGTGTTGCCTATATCGGCGCTGTCGGCAAAGGGACCTCCCTCTCGGGTGAGGACCTTCACTGTCCGACCGGCTCGCTACGCTGCCTCCATGGCCGCCGCGGAGCTCGACGACGCTCGCGCGCCGAAGGTCGCGGGGCCCCCGCGCGACCCCGGCCGGACGGCCCGTCGGCTCGGCCTGACCGGCACGCTGATGATGGCCGGCGGCTCGCTCGGTGCCGGTGCGCTGCCGGTGCCCAACCCGCTGTTCGGTCTACGGGTGCTCGGGCTCCCCGCCCGCAACGCGACCATCGCGATCGCCGTCACCTACGCCGGCATCGGGTTGCTCGTCTTCTCCTGGCTGTGGATCGCGAAGATGCTGCGGGAACGGGGTGCCGTCGCGCCGGCCCCCACCCGGGGCCAGCTCGCCCGCACGGCCGTGCTCTGGTCGGTCCCCCTCGCCGTCGCGCCCCCGATGTTCTCCCGCGACGCGTACAGCTACCTCGCCCAGAGCGCCACGCTCGCCCGCGGGCTCGACCCGTACGTGCTGGGCCCGGCGGAGGCATTGGGCGTCGACGATCCGCTCACGCGCAGCATCCCCACCATCTGGCGCGACACGCCGACGCCGTACGGCCCGCTGTTCCTCGTCCTCGGGCGCGGCATCACGGCGCTGACCGGCGACGATGTCGTGTCCGGACTGTTCGCCCACCGCGTCCTCGCCCTGATCGGGCTGGCCGGGATCATCTGGGCGCTGCCGCGGCTCGCGCGGCGCTGCGGCGTGGACCCCGGGCTCGCTCTGTGGCTCGGGGCCGCCAACCCGCTCGTGCTGTTCCACCTGGTCAGCGGCATCCACAACGAGGCGTTGATGATGGGGCTGCTGCTCGTCGGGATGGAGATCGGGCTGCGCGGCTCCGACCGGCTGCTGGACGGGCGACTGCTCCTCGGGGCCGTGCTCATCGTCGCGGCGTCCGCGGTCAAGCTGCCGGCGATCCTCGCGCTGGGGTTCCTCGGACTGGACCTCGCCCGCCGCCGCGGCGGCAGGTTCGTCGACGTCGCCGCGGCCGCCACGTTGCTCACCGCGGTCGCGGTGATCGTCTACCTGCCGCTGTCGCTGGGTACCGGCGTCGGGCTGGGCTGGGCCACGACGCTCGACGTCCCGGCCCTCATCCGCAGCTGGATGTCGGTGTCCACGGACGTGGGACTGCTCGCCGGGCAGGTCGGCATCCTCGCCGGCCTCGGCGACCACACGACGTCGGTGCTGGTCGTCACCCGCACGGTGGGTCTGCTGGCGGCGGCCGGCGTGTGCGGGGTGCTGCTGCTGGCCACTCTGCGAGGCAGGCTCGACCCCATCACCGGCATGGCCTCGGGGCTCGCCGCGGTCGTCGTGCTGGGCCCGGTCGTGCATCCCTGGTACCTGCTGTGGACCGTCATCCCGCTCGCCGCGACGAAGGCGCTGCCGATGCACCGGCGGTGGGTGCTCGCCGCGTCCGCGGTGCTGGCCGTGGTCGTGCCACCAACGGGGTCCGACTTCAACTTCCGGGCCTACCAGCTGCCCATGGCGATCATCGCCGCGATCGTGATGATCGTGATCGTCCTGATGGTGCAGTGGCGGCGGTCGGACCGCGACGTCCCGCGCCTGATCGGCTCCCCTCGGGACTCCCCGCCGGATCCCGCACCGGATTCCGACGTCCCGCCCGACGTCGACGCCCCCACGGCCCGGCCCACCTTGCCCGGCCGAGCCTGAGGATCCCTCACTAGACTCGGGACGGTGATCCCGACACCGCCTGCCGTCGCCGTGAACGGCCTGGTCAAGCGGTACGGCCGCACCACCGCGGTCGACGGGCTCGACCTGGAGGTCCCGGCCGCCTCGGTGCTGGCTCTGCTCGGTCCCAACGGCGCGGGCAAGACCACGACCGTCGAGATCTGTGAGGGCTTCGTCCGCGCCGACGCGGGCGAGGTCCGGGTGCTCGGCACCGACCCGTCCGGTGCGCCGGATGCGCTGCGCGCCCGGATCGGCGTCATGCCCCAGGGCGGGGGCGCCTACCCCGGGGTGCACGCCTCGGAGATGTTGCGGGTGGTCGCCGCATGCGCCGCCCAGCCCCTCGACGTCGGCTGGCTCACCTCCGTGCTCGGGCTCCAGGCGTGCGCGCGCACCCCGTACAAGCGCCTCTCCGGCGGCCAGCAGCAGCGGCTCGCCCTGGCCTGTGCCGTGGTCGGGCGGCCCGAGCTGGTCTTCCTCGACGAGCCCACGGCCGGGATGGACCCGCAGGGCCGGCGGCTCGTGTGGGAGCTGATCGGGGCGTTGCGCCGCGACGGGGTGGCCGTGCTGCTGACCACGCACCTCATGGAGGAGGCCGAGGCGCTGGCCGACGACGTGGTGATCATCGACCACGGCCGCGTCGTCGCCCACGGCAGCCCCGCGCAGCTCACCGCGTCCGGCTCGCAGCAGGAGCTGCGTTTCCGCGCCAAGCCGGGCATGGACCTCGACGGCCTCACCGCCGCGCTGCCCGCCTCCTACCACGCCGCCGAACCGATCGCGGGCCGCTACCTCGTGCAGGGCCGTATCGACCCCGGCGTGCTCTCGATCATCACCTCCTGGTGCGCCGCGCAGGGAGCGCTCGCCGACGACGTGCAGGTGGCGCGGCGCAGCCTGGAGGACGTGTTCCTGGAGCTGACCGGCAGGGAGCTGCGCCCATGACCGACCCGACCGCCGCCGACCGCTTCCCCGCGGGCACCTTCACACCCCGGCCGGGAGCCGGGTCCGCGCTGACGATGTTCACCGCGCAGGCGGGCACCGAGATGCGCCTCGCGCTGCGCAACGGCGAGCAGGTGCTGCTGACACTGCTCATCCCGATCGTGCTACTGGTCGGCCTGACCACCCTGGACATCGTGGCGCTGCCCGAACCGCGGATCGCCGCGGTCGCGCCCGGGGTGCTCGCGCTCGCCGTCATGTCCACGGCGTTCACCGGCCAGGCCATCGCGCTGGGCTTCGACCGCCGCTACGGTGTGATCCGCCGTCTCGCAGCCACCGCACTGCCCCGCTGGCTGCTGGTCGCGGGCCGGCTGGCGGCCGTGCTGGGCGTGGTCGCGGTCCAGATGGCCGTGCTCGGCGTGATCGCGGCGGTGCTCGGGTGGCGTCCGGAACCTGCCGGTGTCGGCTGGGCCCTGCTGCTGGTGCTGCTCGGGTGCGCGGCGTTCGGGTCGTTGGGGATCCTGCTCGGCGGCACGCTCCGCGCGGAGATCACCCTGGCCGTCGCGAACGTCGTGTGGTTCCTGCTGCTGCTCGCGGGAGGCATCGTCGTGCCGCTCGCTCAGCTGCCCGGCCCGCTCGCCGAGGTGGCGGGTGCACTGCCCTCGGGTGCGCTCGCCGAGGGGCTCCGCGACACACTCGGGGACGGCCGCCCCCCGACCGCGGCCGCGATCCTGGTGCTCCTGGCGTGGACGGCCGCGGCGTCGGCCCTGGCGATCCGCACGGTCAAGCTCCGCTGACCCCGACAGCCCGGTCGCGTCGCCGCCGGGGCGGCCACATGGACACCTGAGGCGCCGAACCCGACTCCTGACCGGCCACAGGTGTCCATGAGGCAGATGGAGAGGGCTGCTCGTGCGGTGAGCGAGCAGCGCGCCTAGCATCGTGTCGTGGTTCTACGAGCTGTAGCGCGTTCGGTCCCGGCCACCTCCGTCCCCGTGATGCGCAGGGTGGCCATCGCCGCCGTCGTGGCGCAGGCAGGCATCTCGGTCACCGGGTCGGTGGTGCGGGTCACCGGCTCGGGCCTGGGCTGCCCCACCTGGCCCGAGTGCTTCCCCGGCAGCCTGGTGCCCACGCCGCACCCCGAGATCGCGGCGATCACCCAGTGGATCGAGTTCGGCAACCGGCTGTTGACGTTCGCGGTCGTGCTGATCGCGGGGGTCGCGCTGCTGGCCGCGCTGAACACCCGGCCGCGTCGCGCCCGGCTCACCCGCCTCGCCCTGATCCAGCCCCTCAGCGTGGTCCTGCAGGCCTTCATCGGCGGGATCGTGGTGCTGCTGGAACTGGTCTGGTGGAGCGTCTCGGTCCACTTCGCCGTGTCGATGGTGGCGGTGTGGCTCGCGATGCTGCTCGTCGACGCCGCGGGTGACGGGGACGGGCCCCCGCGGCGGGTCGTGAACGGTCCGGTGCGAGGCCTGGTCACCACCAGCACCGCGGTGCTCGCGGCACTGCTCGCCGCCGGGATGTTGCTGACCGCCGCGGGTCCGCACGCGGGCGACTCCGCGACACCGCGGCTCGACATCGGTGTCCCGGAGCTGGCGCAGCTTCACGCCGACCTGCTCTTCGCCTACCTCGGGCTGCTGGTGGGCCTCGGGTTCGCCCTGCGCGCGGTGGCCGCACCCACCCGGCTCCTGCGCCGCTACGGGATGCTCGTGGCGATCGTCCTGGCCCAGGGCGCGCTCGGCGGCATCCAGTATGCGCTCGGTGTGCCCGAGGTGCTGGTGTCGCTGCACGTGCTGGGCGCGGCGCTGGTCACGATCGGTGCGGCGGCGCTCTGGTCGGGCACCACGGTGCGGCCGGCGCTCCATGCCCCCGTCGAGCCCGCCGCCGAGCTGGCGACCGCCCGGACCTGACGTCCGGCATGATCGGTGCGTGCACGCGATCCAGATCACCGAAACCGGCGGACCCGAGGTACTGGCACCCACCGAGCTGCCCGACCCCCACGCCGGGCCCGGCGAACTCCTCATCGAGGTGGCCGTGGCGGGCGTCAACTACATCGACACCTACCAGCGCCAGGGCATCTACCCCGTGCCACTGCCCTTCGTGCCCGGGCTGGAGGGCACCGGGCGCGTCCGCAGCGCCGGTGCGGGGTCCGGTTTCGCGGTGGGCGACCGCGTGGGCTGGTCCGAGACGCTCGGCAGCTACGCGGAGCTCGTCACCGTGCCGGGCGACAAGGCCGTCGCCGTCCCGGACGGGGTGTCCGACGAGGCCGCGGTCGGCGCGTTGCTGCAGGGCATGACCGCCCACTTCCTGGTGCACGACACCTACCCGGTGGCCCCGGGCGACGACGTGCTGGTGCACGCCGCGGCGGGCGGGGTCGGCCTGCTGCTCACCCAGCTCGCCGTGGCCCGCGGCGCCCGGGTTATCGCGACCGTCTCCACCGCGGAGAAGGAGGAGCTCGCCCGCGCGGCGGGCGCGGCCGAGGTGATCCGCTACACCGAGGTGGACGACCTCGCCACCGCGGTACGGGAGCTGACCGGCGGCACCGGTGTGGCCGTGGCGTACGACAGCGTCGGGCGCACCACGTTCGACGCGAGCCTGGCCGCCCTGCGTCGGCGTGGCACGCTCGTCCTGTTCGGCGCGGCCGGCGGCCCCGTGCCGCCGGTCGACCCGCAGCGGCTCAACGCGGCGGGCTCGGTGTTCCTCACCCGGCCGAAGCTCTACGACCACACCCACACCACCGGCGAGCTGCGGGCCAGGGCCGCCGAGGTGTACCGGGCCGTCGCCGACGGCTCGCTCGACGTGCGGATCGGGCACCGCTACCCGCTCACCGAGGCCCGTACCGCCCACGAGGACCTGCAGGCCCGCCGCACCACCGGGAAGCTGTTGCTGCTCCCCGCACCCGGTCAGCCGGGGTAGAACCGAACCGGACCCTGCACCGAGACGTCGACCTGCTCCCCCACCCCCGGGCGCAGGGTCGGCGGTGCGGCAGCGCACGAGCTGACCCTGGGCGTCGAGCACGACGGTCGTGTCATGGCCGTGGAAGAGCACCTCGACGACCGTGGCGGGCCCGCCTCCCACGCCGAGCCGGAGCTGCTCGGGCCGCACCAGAACCCGCCCGGCGCCGTCCGCGCCCGCGACGTCGAGCTCACCGAGCACGGTCCCGGCCCGGCCCGCCCGGACGGTGGCCACCAGCACGACGGCCTCCCCGACGAACGTGCCGACGCCGACGTCTGCCGGTCCGGCGTACACGGTGCGCGGTGGGCCCGCCTGAGCCACCCTGCCCTCACGGAGCACCGCCACGATGTCGGCCGCTCCCAGTGCCTCCTGCTGGTCGTGGGTCACCAGCACGGCGGTGGCACCCGCCGCCCGCAGCGCCGCGCACACCTGCTCGCGCACCTCCGCGCGCAGCCCGGCGTCGAGCGCGGTGAACGGCTCGTCCATCAGCACGAGCGCCGGTTCCGGGGCGAGTGCCCTGGCCAGCGCGACGCGCTGCTGCTGCCCGCCGGACAGCTCGTCGGGCATCCGCCGCCCGTAGCCGGCCAGACCCACGAGCTCGAGCAGCTCACCGACCCGCGGTCCCCGGCGCGCGGCCCGGCCCAGCCCGAACCCCACGTTGTCCGCCACCGTCAGGTGCCCGAACAGGGCACCGTCCTGCGGCACCAGTCCGACGCGGCGGCGCTCGGCGGCCATGTCGACCCCGTCGCCGACCACCAGCCGGCCGGCGAGACGCACCGAGCCGGCGTCGGCAGCGTGGAACCCGGCGATCACCCTCAGGAGCGTGGTCTTGCCCGGGCCCGAGCCGCCGAGCACCGCGACCAGCGCGCCGACCGGCACGTCCAGGTCGACCCCGCGCAGGACCGGCGTCCCGGCGTAGCCCGCGACGAGTCCCGACACCACCAGCGCGGACGCCTCCTGCGCGGTGACCGGCGGCCCAGACATCGGGGGCCCAGACATCGGGGGCGGCACCTTCGCCGGTGGCCCGGACGTCGGCGGCACGGACGCCGGCGGCCCGGACGTCGGCGGCACGGACGCCGGCGGCACGGTCACCGGCGGGTCCCTTCCGACGGGAGCACGGCCGCCGTGAACGCAGCCGACCGGAACACAGGCGACGGGTTCATCGCGTGGTCCGGAGCACGCGATCGAGCGCGACTGCGGGAATCGCGGCGAGCAGGACGAGGGCGATCGCATAGGGCGCGTGCCCGAGCGAACGCGCCACCTTCCTCCAGCCCGCCGTCCGCGGCGCGCAGCGCGGCGGCCACCGGCAGGAACACGTAGGGAAAGCTCACCGACACCAGCACACCGAACGCGCCCCAGAACCCGGCCAGCCGCGGCGCCTCGGAGATCCAGATGAAGCCCGCCACGTAGGACGGGACGGCCAGCGGCAGCACGAGCAGCACGCCGGCGGCGCGGCGTCCCGGCAGGTCCGTCCGCACGACCAGCCACGCGCCGAGCACCCCGATCACGACGCACGCCACCGTGACGGCCCCGGCGAGCGCGACGCTGCGGACCAGCAGGTCCAGCAGGTCCAGCGTGCGCGGCCGGCCGAGGACCGCGAGGAAGGCGGGCGCCCCGGAGTCCAGCGCACGGACCACGAGGTGGACCAGCGGCACCAGTGCGACGACCGCGGCCGGGACCCCGCACACCAGGAGGAACCTGGGCGCGCCCCGACCACGGCGCGCGCGGCGGCGGTCGGGGCGGGGCCGGTCGGGTGGGTGCCGGTCGGGGCGGCCGGGTCGAGGGCGGTACTCAGAGCAACCCGACCTCCTGCAGGAGGGCCTCGGTCTCCTCCAGGGAGGCCAGGTCGGCCAGGTCGACGTCGGGCGGGGACAGCGAGTCCAGCGGCGCGAGGCCGTGCTCCCGGCCGGGGACGATCCCGTCGATCACCGGGTACTCCCCCGTCTCGTCGACCAGGTACTGCTGGGAGTCGGCCGAGAGCAGGTAGGCCACCGCGCGCCGCGCCGCCTCCTGGTTGTCGCTGGCCGCGACGACACCGGCGCCGGCCACGTTCACCAGACCCAGCGGGTCGTTCGGGACGTAGTGGTTGCGCACCGGGTAGGTGCTCGGGTCGACCTCGGCGGTCTTCTCGTAGAGGTAGTAGTGGTTGACCAGCCCGGCGTCGACGATGCCCGAGGCGACCGCGTCGACGATCGCGCCGTTGCCGTCGAATCGCTGGGGCTGTTGAGCGGCGAACGCGGTGAGCCATTGGCGGGCGCCGTCCTCGCCGCGGACCAGCCGCACACCCGTGACGAACGAGAGCCACGACGCGTTCGACGGCGCGTAACCGACCTTCCCCGACCAGCGAGGGGCGAGCAGGTCGTCGAGCCCGGCCGGCAGGTCCGCGACCGGTACGCGGTCGGGGTTGTAGGCGACGACGCGGGCGCGGGCCGAGATGGCGACCCAGCTGGCGTCCGCGGCCCGGTAGCGCTGCGGCAACGGCTGAACGGCCTCGGCCGGCAGTGGCGTGAGGAGGCCGGCCGCGCTGAGCGCGCCCAGCGCGCCGGCGTCCTGGCTGAAGAACACGTCGGCCGGGGACGCCGCCCCCTCCTCGAGCAGTTGGGCGCTCATCTCACCGGTGCTGCCGTAGCGGACCTCGACCTCGGTACCGACCGCCCCCTCCAGCTTGTCCAGCAGCGGGCCCACCAGCTCCTCGCTGCGCCCCGAGTAGACCGTGAGGGTGCCGGACCCCTCGGGCGCGCCGTCTGCGGGTGCGCCGGCGCACCCGCCCAACAGCACGAGTGACACCACCACCCCCAGCATGCCGTGTCGCCCGACCCTGCCACCCATGTTCACCGTCATGCTCAGGCCTCCCGTTGCATCAGAGGGCAGCCTCACCTATCCCCCAGGCACCCGAACCACCTCGTCCTCCTCCGGGATCGTCACGGAGCGTGCTGGACACTCCACCGTGACGACGAGTGCGGGCCCGTTCAGCGACCCCGACGCGCCCGACGCGCTGTGGCGGCTGCCGGTGGGCGGGGAGGCGCACGTCGTGGGCACCCGGGCGGGCGGGATCTCGGCTCCCGTCGTCGCCAGGACGGCAAGGAGGGTGGTAGCCGTGGCGATGACGCACGGGCACGGGCAGGACGTGGGGGGCCGCGAGATGGCTTCTCCCATCGTCGTCGTCTCTGGCACAGCCCGGGAACGTCGCCCTGGGCAGACCCTTCGGGCACGCGGGCCTACAGCGCACTGCCGGGAACACGGCCGTGCGCGGCCTGCTGACCCGCTCGCACCCGGCGGCTCCCGTGCAACGGCAGGCGGCGAGCACCCCGGCATCCGAAGCGGCGGCGGGGGGCGCAGGGGGGCGTTTCCGCACAGCGGCAGGCGGCGGGAGGCGCGCAGGGGGGGCGGCCCGGCGGCAGGCGGCCAGGTCGGCGCGCCCATGCCCGGCGTGGGTGCCGTCCAGGACCCGGCTCTGGAGCGGCGCCTGCAGGACGAGCTCGACGCCATGCTCCAGCACGCCCCGCCCCAGGGCAGGGCCACCGGGACGCCGGGCCTGCGGGTCCCGGGTCACCGCCCGCGGGCTGGAGCCGTCGGCGTTCGAGCTCATCGACCGGGTCTGCCGGCGCGCGGTCAACGCCTGGAAGCACACCGACCTGGGTGCCGGGGCCGACGGGCAGGACGCCGCCGCGCTGCTGCTCGCCCAGACCGACCTCCCCGAACCGGCGGCCCGCCACGAGGCCGAGGCGATCCACGCCGAGTTTGTCGTGGCCGGGGCGCGCGAGTGCCCGTCCTGCTGCTCGCGGCGCGCTGCTGCTCTCGTCGTGCGCGGCCGGCCCCAGCCCCGTCACCGGCTCCGCCGGTCCCGCCGGCGACTGGCTCGGTCTCTGGCAGGGCTTCATCTGCCCGTTCGCGTTCCTCGCCTCGTTGTTCAACGAGAACGTCGGCATCTACGAGGTGAACAACAACGGCGGCTGGTACGACTTCGGCTTCGTCATCGGCGTGAGCGTCATCTTCGGTGGCCCGGGCGGGGCGGGTGGGCGTGCCTCCCGGCGGCGGTCGGTCACCTCGTGCACACGGTCCTCTTCCTGGTGCGGGTCACCCGGCAATGGCCGCGGCGGTTCACCCATGGTGGTTGTGGACCGGCGTGGGCCAACGTCCGAACCGGCACGGGTCAGCGCCTGAGCTGAAGTGGGCTGTGTGCCGGTGGGCTCAGTAGGCGGTCAGCTCCGCCCAGGTGACCTCCTCACCCCCGGTTGTGCTCAGGTGCACCATGTTCTCGTACGCCAGGCCGCGACGCCCACGGCGCTGTCCACCAAGCTGCGGCCGGTCCGGGCCGTGGCCGGCGCGCGCCGGAGCACCGACCTGCCGGGCGATCTCCGCCATCACGATCGAAGCGGGCAGCCGGTAGTGGTCGGTCGTGGGCAGGCCAAGCCGGGCGCGGACGACGGTGCGCGCCGCCGGCTCCCATGCGGCAGCCGGGTCCCCGATGGCGGCCGGGTCGGCGACGACCACCAGCTGCCCCGGACCACCGGCCAGATCGACCTCGTGTAGCAGCGGTCCGGCCCCGTCCGGCGTGACGACCACAACCTGGTTGTACGGGTGGAGCTCCGTTACCGGTCGTCCCTCCGGTGCTCCTCCCCTGGACGGTTCGGCGCGGCCGGAGGTGTTCCCAGCGTCCACGGCCGGGTTGCCGGGCCACCCTCCGGATGGGCCTCCTGACGCTGGTCGTGCTCGTAACCGGCCCAAATGGCCCGGCGCAGCCGGGACCACGCGCAGCGGGTTGCGTGCCTGCCTGGCTGCGGCGCGTCCCTCTGCCACCCGCCGCCGGTCCGCGCCGAACCAGACCTGCGCGCGGTCGTCGAGCAGGACCTGTCGCCAGCCGAAACAGGCAGCCGAGCGCAGCGCGCTGCCGGTCTCTGCGTGGTCGACCGGGGAAGCCAGCAGCAGATCCGGTCGGTGCCGGGCCGGATGGGCCCGGGTGCGCATGCGGCCCCGGCTGCCCGGCCCGGCGAGGTAGTACAGCGCGACCGCTGCCGCCGCGGCGACGTTGAGGCAGTTCAGCGGTCCGGGCGCCATCGGGATCAGCACTACACGGTGCGCAGCGGCGCGCACGTCCGCACTGATGCCGCGGCGCTCGTTGCCGACCACCACTGCCGTCCCTTCCGGGTGGGCCAGGATTCCGTGCACCTCCTGCGCGCCAGGAAGGTTGTCCACGGCGACCAGTTCGGGCAGCGCCTCCAGCTCAGCGAGCGTGACCGGCGGCACGCCCGCCGCCTGTTCTGGTCCTCCTGCTTCAGGATCCAGATCTTCCGATTCCTCGGCTGCGTTCCTGCTCTCTCGGCTGAACGGCGTGTGCAGGGCACAACGCGCGCCGAGCATCGCCGCGGCTGCGGCCAGTGCGCGCACGTTGTGCGGGTTCTCAATCCGATCACCGACGAGCAGCGGACCGCCTGGCGGTACCTTGGCTCGTCCGTTGCCTCCACTCACGGCCACGCTCCGTGTGTCTGCAACCGCGGCTCCCATCTGCTCTGTGTCCGCGTGCGCAAGCTCTCATGAGCTCCGTCGCTCATACGTCCATCGTGCGAGTTCTCATGCACCTTGTTCATACGCCCATCGCTGGCGTCACTGCCCGGGTTGCCAGGGGACGCCAGCGGGCCGCCCGCAGCTCGGCCGTGTGCTCGTGGTCGCGCGTGCGCCGTGCCCGCCCGGGCCGCCGGGTTTCGTGCTGCACCCAGTGATGACCGAGCTCGTGCAGCAGCACCTCCAGGAGCACCAGCCGACGCAGCCCTCCGTGCGGCCAGTGCACGGTCGTCCGTGCCGGGCTCGTGATCAGTTCGGCGCCGCACCGCATCAGACGTTCGCGCAACGCTGGTCCCGGCACGCCGAGCAGCGCCCATGGCGACGGCGGCAGGTCGTACAGGCGCACCATGCCCGGCACGAGCAGCTGGCCGAGCACCAGTTGGTTTCCGCCGGCCCAAGCCGATGGTGCCGGGACCACCTCGACCCGACGCAGCCCGTAGATGGCCTCTGGTCCGAGCTGCGCCAGGACCCGTCGCACGTCCCCTGTTGTCGCCGGGTGCAGCCTGCCTGGCGATGCCCGCCGGGCAATGACCCGGATGCGGGCGCCGGAATGATGGGCGCCGGCGCTCTCGGATGTGACAGACAGGCGACGTGCTGCACGGCGCGGCCGGGGATCGGTGTGCATGCTGCGTGACATCACCGGCAGCGTAGTCGTCACCCTCAGAGTCGCCGAGTGGTTTTCGCAGCTCGCAACCTCGGCGTGGTCCGTACGAACTGCGGGCGCCCTACGCGCCCAGGGTCTCGCGGGCCCGGACGCGCAGCGCGGGCAGGTTCGCGGTGGCGCCGAGCAGTTTCAGCGAACGCGCCGCCGGCCAGGTGATCAGATCCCCGGTGCGGGCCAGATAGATGCCGACTGCGTCGAGGTGGTGCACGTCGTCGTGGGTCCAGCAGCAGGTATCCGGCAAGCTGCCTGATCTCCCTGGTGCCGAGTTCGCGCGGATGCATGGTCGCCTCGACGTCCAGCAGCAGCCCGCCCGCGACCATGTCCCCGTCGGCGCCGCCGACCGAGCCGCTGCCCGCGAACGTCGGCGCAGGCGTGACCTGATCCGTGGTGGTGCGGGCGCCGAGCGCGGCGAGGTCGCCGCTCGCGGCGACATGGGTGAGCGCGGCCAGGTCCCGAGCGGCCGCGTCCGGCACCGCGCCGAGCAGGTCGTCCAGACCCGTGCGCTCCCCGGCCCGGCCGAGGGGGCTGCCCGCGTCCGGTCGGTGAGCGCCGCGCGCAGGCGCACGTCCACGGCGGCGCCGAGCAGGCTGTGCGGCGGAGTGCCTCCGGCCGGCCAGTCCGGCCGCACCGGCTCGGTATCGCCCAGGCGCGCCCTGTAGTCGGCAACCACCGCGCGGGCTTGCCGGAGCGTCTCGCCCAGCAGCCGGCAGACAGGACTGTTCGGGTCGCTCAGCTGACTGGCAGGGCTGATCGAGGTCCTCCCTGGATGGTCGTGCCTCAGCGATGGGTCGTCAGGCCCAGGCCGCGACGGTCCCACGCCTGCCACGAAACATGAGCTTCGCGGCGGGTCGGGTGATCTCAGCGCGGCAGTGCGGCAAACAGGAGCCCCTCGCCGGCTCGCTGGTACTTGACGTCTGGCGTGAACGGCTCGAGATCGACGAAGTCTCCTGGTTGAGGGGCGCGCAGGTCGAAGACGACCGCACCCGGTGGCAGCCGGCCCAGGAACGCACCGAGCACGGCGTCGTCACCCGGGGACAGTGCATCGGCCGGACCGAGCGTCCGCTCCCGCCGTGGATCCAGGCGTGCCCACGTCAACACCCCCGCCTCCTCCTCCAAACTGCTCTCGTCCTTCCCCGTGACCGGCAGCTTCCGGCACTGGTCGAGCAACCACTGCAACCATCCGGAGAAGTCAGGGGCTTCGACGACGACCATGGCGGGGTCGTGGCAGAGGAACAGCACCGCGCCCCACGCACCGGTCTCGGGGCCGATGTCGACGGCGGTACTGTTGCCGAGGCCATCCTCCCAGATTCCGACCGGTTGGTCGAAGACGCCGGGCAGGGCCTGACCGCCAGAGGGCGGATCCCATGAGTAGTCGTCCCCGTACAGGGAGAAGCCCCCGGCGTACGCGTACAGCTTTCGTATCTCTGGGGGTAGGGGATGGCCACCTGTCCACCGGCGAGGATCACCATCACCCGGCGGGATCAACTGCAGCCCTGCCGTCTGGTTCCCTCGTGCGGAACCCAGGTCCCTCACTGCGGCTCGTAGTACCCCGACCGGCGTGTTCTGCGCGCCATCGTCCTCGTTCACGCCCGTACTCCTTGCAATCACGCTTCAGCAGATCTCGACCCTACTGGCACCGTGGAATCTCCAAATCTCCGCAGGTCAGCCGCGGAGTCGGTTCGGGACAAGATCTCGTGGAAGTACGCGCTGGGGCTGGGTCTCGATGATGAGGGGTTCGACTCCTGGGTGCTGTGTGAGTTCCGGACCCGGGTCGCCGAACACGGCCTGGAAGGGCGGGGGCTGGACC
>Ga0209591_10002178_pt1 | contig 23764 bp, 26 predicted proteins | sample MAT01_FD_187207 | JGI IMG/M metagenome (GOLD analysis project Ga0209591, IMG submission 187207) | Freshwater microbial communities from Lake Fryxell liftoff mats and glacier meltwater in Antarctica - MAT-01 (SPAdes) (version 2) | ecosystem: Environmental > Aquatic > Freshwater > Ice > Liftoff... | reverse complement strand
CCACCACCGAAGCCGCCACCACCGAAGCCGCCCTGCCCGCCACCGAAACCGCCCTGCCCGCCACCAAAGCCGCCTTGGCCGCCACCGCCACCCCCGCTGCAACCGCTGCCGCCGGAGCTCGACATCATGCCCATCTGCGAAAGCATCATCATCGCAAAGGGGTCGCCGGAATAGAGCGCTGTCACGGCTTGCGAAAGAATGCCGGCCTCGCCGTACTTTACCCGGTACACCCAATTGTCGGTCGCGCCGACGGGGGCCTTCACCGGAATATCCAGCTTACTAAGCCATTTTTCGACATCCGGAAAGATACCCGGATTCGGCGCCACGGCGATGATGGTGTTGATACGGTCGAGCGGCATAAACCGAATGCCATTTGACTTGTCGCTAAGCGAGATGCCTTTAAAGATGGCTTCGAGCTCTTTCACGATATCCGTGGGCCGGCCATTGGCCGTCTCAAACAAACGCACGCGCTGATTGGCGAAGGCGTCGTTGTCAAACAGATTCAGCATTTCCATCGTACGGCGCATGCTACGCGCGTTGTCGAGAATGATAAGCAGATTCGCCGCATCGTAGGCGATCGACTTGGAGCCCTCGCCCATGAATTGGTCGAGCAGCTTTTGCACTTCGCTCACGGTAACGTATTTGAGGAACACGAGATTCATCACCATGCGATCGTCGTCCGGCAAGTCCTTGGCGTCGCGCGAAGGATTGATCGGCAAGCGGATCACTTCGCCGGTGGGCACAATGCGGAAAATGTCGCCGACCTGCACCATCGCCGCGCCGTTGATGCGCAGAATGGTTTCAAGCAGACTGCGGACATCGACGCCCTTGATTTCGCCGTAGGTCTGCAGGGTCACCTCGCCGTTCACCCGTTTGTCGATAATGTAATTGATCTTCAGGCGCTTGGCCAATAGGTCAATCACTTCCCGCAAGGAGGTGTTGGGCAGGTTGAGCACCATGCTGGCAAGCGGCGGCTGCTGGGGTGCCGTCTGCGCCGGGGGCAGCGGGGTGATGGGGGCCGCGCCCGGAACCTGAGCCACCGGAGCCTGAGCCACCGGAGCCTGAGCCACCGGATTCTGAGCGTTCAGCATCGCCACCGCTAACATCAAGCTGAACGGCCAGGTCGGGACGAATCTCTTCATAACGCTCCGCTACTGCTTTGACTTAGCGGCACGAGACTTTTCAATCGCGGTACGCTCCACTTCATTCACTTCGTCGAGCTTCTTGGTCCACTGCGTCAGACCGAAGGGACCCTGGCGGCTGAACTGTACCTGATCGCCCTGCTCAATGACGGTGATGCCTTCGTGCAAGCGCGAGGCGTTTTGCGCCGCCGCCTGCCTGGGCGCGCGCGTCAGGCCAAACGGACCCTGGCGGTAGATCCACTCTTTGCGCTCGGCATCGGTGTGCGTCCATTGGTTGGGGCCCGACGAAACGGCGTTCGCCGGCACAGTTAGCGGCACAGTTAGCGGCGCAGTTAGCGGCACAGTTAGCGGCACAGTGAGCGGCGCAATAGCGCGCTTGGCGGCCACGACGGGCGCCTTCGGGGGGGCCTTCTTCGCCCCGTTCGCCCCCGGCGCAGCCTGGCTCAAGTCCGACACCGTCATCATGAGTATCATTCCCATATAAAACATTTTGGTTTTCTCCTGTTTTTTCTTCTACCGGACCGGTTCCCAACGGCAAGTGGAACCAAACGGGCTCGACGTGATCACTTTGCGCATGCCGCCCACCACCGTGCCGTTCGCCGAAGAATCGCCGGCGTTGCAACTACGGATCCCACCGCCGATATCGACCGCGCCGGGCGCCGCTTCTCCCTTCACCGAAATTGGCGGCGGCGGCGGCGCGTTATAGATCGGTGGCTGATTGCTCTGCGCCGTAGGCGTACGGTTCTCTTCGGCGCCGCCGCTGCGGTCCGCCAAATCGGATAACTTTTTCTCAAATGTCTTGCCCTGCCATTCGAGCACGACGCTATCCGGCCGAATGGCGGCGAGCTTAAACTCGCCCACCTGGTCGCCCGTCTGATAGAACTTCTGCCGGCCGCCGCGGGGCGCCATCGCGATCTGCGGACCATCGCCCAAGTCAAGCACGCCGTAGGAAAAGGGGAACGGCGGCACGGGCGGCGGCGGGGGCGGCGGCGGCGGCGGCTCGACGATCACGTTCGGATTGCGGTCCTTAGCGAACAAGGTCTTCATCGCGAGGTCAGCATAGCCAGCCGCGGGAGCGATCACCGGCACGGGCGCGGCCGGCGGCACGCGCAGCGTCACCTTCGGCGGTGCGGCGGCCAGTAGCCGGCGCTCCAACGCTTGGGCGGCCAGCCAATTCTGCCGAATTTCGTAAGCCAACCAGCCGGCGGCGCCGAGCAGCAGCAGGTTCAGAAACAGGATGCGGCGCTTCATAAACGGCCCGCCTTCTTCGGGTCCGGCACCAGGCCGCGAGAAACAACCCCGGAAACGGTCAACTGCGCCCGCAAGCTCTTCTTCTTCTCGTTCGTGGCCCCGACGCGCACGTCACTGGTGGCGAGGGTTTCGGGTTGTCGCGTTAAGTCCGTCAAGAAGTTCACCAACTGATCGATCTGTCCTTCAAAGGCCACCGTCACCGCCACTTCGCCGTAGTCGCTGCCCAAGGGCCTCACGAGGCCCACATCCACCGTCCGCACTTCCAGCGGCGGCATTTGCAAACGGCCCACGCGGCGCAGCACCTGTGACAGCTGAGCTTGCGCCTGCGCCGCCGTGTCGCCGGCGATGAGCCCCTTCTCGCGGCCCTTCACTTCGTCGGCGACCTTAGCCGCGATTTCGCGCTTGGCGGGCAAAGTGGTCCCGATTTGCCGCAAACGCAACAGCCGTTTCTCGGCCAGCTCAATCTCGTCGGCGGTCACCGGCGCCGCATTCACGCTTCCCGTTTCCTGCGGCCACCAATAGATGACGCCGGAGAGGAGTAAAAAGACGGAGAGCAGGGCCACGGCGCGGCGATCGCGCTGGTTGAGGTTCACTTTTTCACCTCGGCCTTCACCTCAGCTACCCCGGGCACAATGGTGGGCGTTTTCCGCACCGAACGGATCCGGAATTGGTCAAGCCCTTGCGAACGGACCACCGGCATCAAATGCTGCGAATCCCTCAGGCGCGGCGAGGCGTCCAGCGTTTGGAGCAGCGAATCGGCTTGCGGGGCCTCGCCCGCGACGGCGACGTTCTGACGCGTGAGGTCGAGCGACATCAGCCAGCCGGGTGGCGCCAGGATGCGAGTGAGTTCCAGCAAAGTGTCGAGGTCCTCGGGCGTGCGTTGGCGCATCGAGTCCAGCAGGGCGATGCGGGCGCGGGAGGCGACGACGTCGGCTTCGAGCTTGGCCGAGTCCGCCTGGAAGTGCTCGACGCGGACAATCTCCTTCCGCAGCCGTTCGAGCAGCTTCTGGTTCTGATAATTCTGCTGCATCCCGTAGACAGTGGTCAGCAGGGCCAGCACCACGACTAGGAAAACGGTAGGCACCAGCCACAGGCGCGACGATGAGGTGCGCTCCGATTCCGGTAGCAGGTTGAGCTTCAGCGCCCGGCGCGGCACGGCGGAGAGGATGGCGGCGGTAAGGGCAAGGTCCGGCAACGGTTGCGGTTCCGTGGCGGCATCGAGCCGCAGTTCGGAAGTGGCCAGCGAGCGCAAACGGGCCGCGTCTTCGAGGCGCGTCTGGTCGAAAGCCACCGAATAACAGGGGCGGCTCTCGCTTTCGCCGTACACCTCCACTACCGGGCCATCCGCCGCTTCCCGCTCTGCCCACAGCAACAAGCCACCCGGAGGGGGATCGTTCAGTGCCCGCAAGCCCGCCCAAATCAGCGGCGCCGACGGCGATACGTTGGCCACGGCCACGCCGGCTTCGGCAAACAAGGTTGTGTAGAAGGCGAGCGTCTCGCGCTTGGCGATCGCCGTCAACACCCACGGCGACTCGCCCAGGCGAGCATAGCCAAAGGCCGCCTCCTCATCGCCGTAAGGGTGCAGGCCATCGAGTTGATAGCTAACCGCCGACGCCAAATCGCGGTCGATCACGCCTTGCAAATTCAGCGCCCGGACAATCGACTCTTGCCGCGGCATCACCACGTAAGCCGCCGTGTGGCTAACGCCATGTTTCTTCAGAAACGCCGCGTACTCCGCGCCCCACTCGGCGGCCGGGCGCTCCAGGTAGTTTTCGATCTGATGCGTGGCCACCGGCTCGGCGCCGGCCGGCCGCACCCGCACGATCGACACACGCAGGCGGGTGGCTTCGATTTCGAGGCCGACGCCGGTGCCAAAATTAAACCAGTTCAGAAAGTCCTGCTTCACCAGATCGGGTCCGCCAACACGTTGTCTTCCCAGCGCAACAGATGATAGGCCACCATCGGCTTGGGGTCGAACTTAATCAAAGCCGCGACGCTGCGCCGCGTATCCGATAGCGTGAGACCTTGCCGCAAGCGGGCCGTCGCGCGCAGCGTGAACATGCTCTTGCCACCTAAGCCTAAACCCCCCGCTGCCGACCCTAAGGACTCGCGCAAGAGGGACCATTCCGTCGGATCGAACCGCGGCGTCACTCGCCGCATCTCCATAATCCGCCGCACGCCGTCTTCGGAAACGCCCAGCGCCAACATCACCGCCGGGTTCGCCGACTGCGCGTCCACCTGGGCGTTCGTGCCGTAGACCGAAAGGCAATCCTTCAGGCCGCCCTGGGGCACCAGTTCACCCACCGCGTTGCGCCGCAGAGTGCCGAAATAGAGTTCACGCGTAATCCCGTGCACGAGCAGAAGTTCCTCTCCGTCTTGAAATGACGCGTGGCGGGGCAGAAAAGTCGGACCCCGCTCAAGATATCCGGCGTCAAACGGGCTCACCTGCCCAGGATCCGGCGCACTGCGCCAGTCGACAATCGCGGCGGTGAGGATTTCGGCTTGGTCGAACCGTTGCCCCAGGGACACAAGCAGTTTCGCCAAACCCTCGGCGGGTAGCGAATTTAAATTCAACTTACTCGTCTCCGGCACTAACTCCACCACAGACTCGCCTTCGGGAAACGAGTAGCGATACACCGGCCCGGCGGTGAAGAAGCGCTTGCCGTTGCGTTGATAGTCGAGGAAGAAGCGGTCCATCGCGGCGCGGGCGAGAAACTGGCAGCGAATGCCTTCGCTCAATGTGGTGGCGCGTTCAATTTCGCCACGCACCGTGGTCGACACGCTGAAGGCGATCGCCACCAGGACGGCCGTCAGCCAAAGCACGGAGATCAGCGCAGCGCCCCGGCGACTATTTGTCCTCATAGCGCTCCCCAAAGTCGCGCCGGAAGTGCAAAGGCACGGTGACCGGCGAATGGCGCAGCCGGCCGCTTTCGCCGGCTAACGGTTGCATCTCAATACGAATGGCGCTGGGCAAGGGCGAAGGAGTCGTCACCCATTCGTCGAGCCACTCTTCAAATGGCGGCTGCAGCAGCGCCCGCCGGTACAGAAACCGGCAACTGGCCAATCGATCCGCGAGCACGAACGAGCGGCGCGAAGCCTCCACCGGCACGTAACCATTGCGCAAGCCGCCGGTGCGCGGATCGGGCACCGGACCCAGGCAGAATTGTCCGGCGCTCAGCGGCCCGGCATAAACATGCTCATTCACGATCAGGCGCACGCCCTCGCCGCGGTCACCCGGAATTACTTGCATCTCGATGATCTGCGGCAATCCGCGTCCGGCTTCATCGAGCGAGTAAGTGCTGACGAAGCGCAAGGTTTCGGGCTCGGCCTGAAAAAAGAACTGCTGCGCCAGAATTTTCGGCGGATTACCGCCATGGCAATCCGCCCTGGCCGGCATCAGGTTCGCGAGCATTTGTTCGAGCACGCGGTGCGCACCCAGCATTTTTCGCTCTTCCGCCACCCGCGCATTGGTCTTACTCATCGTGGTAAAACCCGCCCGCATCGCATAAACGATACCCACCGACATCAGGCTGACTAAGGTGACGGCCATCAGCACCTCGAGTAAGGTAAAGCCTTTTTCGCGTCTCATTCGCGCACCACTCCAGGGGCGATCAGGTCAGCTTCGGTAAGGACGCCCGGCCGATAAGCCACCAGGATAAACGCGCGGCGGACGGCGCCATCCGTCCACCAGGCTTCGAGTTCCAGACGATCGAGCACCGATGCACCGGGTCCGGCGGTGGGCGGAACGTCGAAGGGAGTTACTCGTAATTGCCAACCTTGTCGGTCATTGGCATGCGGCGGATCCCAACGGCCGGCGAGGCTCTGGAAGTGAGGTAAAGCGGGATTCAGAAGAAACTCTTCCATCTTGCGCTTGGCCAGGGTGGCAGCGCGGTCCTTTTGCGTCAGCCGGTCCAGGTTCCGCAAAGATCCGGTTAAGTTACTCACCAGAGCGGTAACGGCGATAGCCATAATCGTGGTGGCCACTAACACTTCGAGTAAAGTAAATCCGCGCCTCATTCGCGTAAAACCTCCGGCGCGCCCGTAATGGGGTCCACGCGCACGGTGCGCTTGGCGCCACGGTGATTCACTAACTGCACGCCCACGCGCGGCGCCGCGCCACCGGGGATTAGATAGAAAACCCGCGCCTCTTCTTCGCCCGCAAAGATGGTGGGTAACACTTCTCCAATACGGATACCTTTGGGAAACTCGAGCTTACGCAGAAAGGTCGGGTCAGCGGAGCGAAGCGCAATCTGGTTTTGCTTCTTGGCGATCGTCAGCTCAAGTACCTGGTGACGCTGCTCGGCGCGGTTTAGGGCGGAGTTGAGGAAGGCCGCGGTAGAGTCAGCCGCGGTGGCCAGGCGGACCGAGTCCACGCTGGCGGAAATCGATGGGTAACTCACGCCCATCATGATCGCCACAATCCCCACCACCACCAGCATCTCAAGGAGAGTGACTCCCGATTGTGCTGATCTGCCCCAGGTCACTTCCAGCTCACAATGTCCGCATTGATGGTTTCGCCGCCTGGCTGACCGTCGGCGCCCAGGCAGATGATGTCCGGCTCGTCACCATGCTCACCGGGGAACTTATAGAGATAGCCGTTGCCCCACGGATCGACAGGAATCTCCTTCGCACTATAAGGTCCGCTCCAGTTATTCACATTGGCCGGCTTATCGCGCAAGGCTTTGAGCCCGGTTTCGTTCGAGGGAAACGTACCCGTGTCGAGTTTGTAAGCCGCCAGCATTTGTTCAAAACTCTGGAGCTGCTGACGGGCCGCCGTCTGGCGGGCCTTATCGCCCTGGCCCAGTAACTTCGGGCCCACCACTAACAAAAACACGCTGATGATAGTGACCACCACCAGCATTTCAATCAACGTCACACCGCTATTGCCGGCTCGTCGTCTCATATCGCCACCTCATTGATACTCGTAATCGCCATCAACATGCTGATGATCAGCACCCCGATGATCAGGCCCATCACCAAAATTACCAACGGCTCGAACAGCGAAGTAAATCGCTTGATCGCCGCCTTGGTTTCGGTCTCATAAATCTCGGCCATGCGCTGAAACATCACGTCCAGGCGGCCCGTCTCTTCGCCCACGGTGAGTAAGTGGCCCGCCAACAAGGGAAATACTCCCGAGCGCTTGATCGGCGTGGCAATACCTTCGCCCCGCTTCACGCCTTGCATCACCGGGCCCAATGCATTCGCCATTACTTTGTTAGTCATGATGGCGCCGGCAATTTGAATGGACTGCACCAGCGGCACACTATTGCCGACCAGCGTCCCCATCGCCCGCGCAAACCGGGCCGTCTCCATCTTGCGCAGCGCATCGCCCAACACCGGCAGCTTCAAACGCGAGGTATCCCACCACAAGCGCCCTTCCGGCGTGCGGATGTAATAGAGGAAGGAGGCGAGAGAACCGGCGCCCACGATCAGCAGGAATAAGCCGTAAGTCCGGACGAAGAGGCTCACCTGCAGCATGATCTGCGTGGGCAGCGGCATGGCAATGCGCGATTCTTGAAAGACCTGCGCAAAACGTGGCACCACAAAATACAGCAGCACGATGACCGAGCAGAAGCCGACCGTAGCCAGGAGCGCGGGATACACCAGGGCGGAAACCACGTAACCGCGTAACTCGTCGCGGGTCTTCTCAAACTCGGCCAAACGGTCAAACATCGTTTGTAACTGGCCCGAGGCTTCGCCGGCCCGCACCATATTGACATAGATTTCACTGAAGTAAGCCGGATGGGCCGCCAAAGCGTCGGCCATCGTCTTGCCACCTTTGATCGCCCGCAGCACTTCGGCGCCGACAACTTGAAAGGACTTCTGCTCGGTGAGTTCGTTCGAAATCGAAAGCGCCCGATCGAGCGGCACACCGGCGCTCAGCAAAGTGGCTAACTCTTGCGTGAAGTACAACACGCTTTTGCGACGGCCGCCGCCAAACTCGGGCATCTTCAAATCAAAGGCTGAGCGCTGCGGCGACGCGCCGATATAGACCGGAGTAAGTCCCTGCCGGCGCAATTCCGCGGCGACGCGCTTATCGGTTTCGGCCGGAAAGGTTCCGGTGCGGACTTGCCCATCGGGGGCGACGGCTTTGAAGTAGAAGCTCGTCAAGTTAGAATTCCTGCGTCACGCGAGTTACTTCTTCGGCGGTGGTAACGCCGGCGGCCACCTTTTGCCAGCCATCTTCTCGCAAACTGCGCATCCCGTTGCGCCGCGCCGCATCCACCAGGATGCTGGCATCGGAATTGCGCATAATCAGGCGACGAATCTCTTCGTTCATCTCCATCAACTCAAAAATTCCCAGCCGGCCCCGATAGCCTGTCCCGATACAGTACTCGCAACCCTGGCCCTTAAAGACGTCGATCTCGTCACCGGTAGGAGTAAGATGTTTGCCGGCCGGCTGCTTACATCGAGGACAGATCTTGCGCACCAGGCGTTGCGCCAGTACACTGACCAGGGACGAACAAATCAGATAGTTCTCGACTCCCATGTCGGTCAGCCGCGTGATGGCACTGGGCGCGTCGTTCGTGTGCAGGGTGGAGAATACGAAATGGCCGGTAAGGGCCGAACGAATCGCCACGTCAGCCGTTTCGCGGTCGCGCACTTCGCCCACCATGATCACGTCCGGATCCTGACGCACGATGTGCCGCAAGCCCGACGCAAACGTAAGGCCAATCTGCGGATTCACGTGGATCTGGTTGATGCCGTCCATCTGGTATTCCACCGGATCTTCAATCGTAATGATTTTCTTGTCCGGCTGGTTAATTCGTTTGAGCGCCGAGTAGAGCGTGGTGGACTTACCGCTACCCGTGGGTCCAGTAACAAAGAGAATGCCATGCGGCAACGAAGTGTAGTAAGTCATGCGATCCAGCATGTGCTGGTCGAACCCGAGGCTTTGTAAGTCGTAAAAGTCACCCTGCGAGCGGTCGAGCAGGCGCATCACGACGCTTTCGCCGTAGAGCGTGGGCAAAGTAGACACGCGTAAGTCGACTTCCCGGCCCAGCACCTTGATCTTGATGCGGCCATCCTGCGGCAGGCGGCGCTCAGCAATATTGAGCTTCGCCATCAGCTTCACGCGCGAGATGATGGCGGCCTTCATCTCCTTGGGCGGCAGTTCTTGTTCCTGCAGCACACCGTCAATGCGAAAGCGAATGCGGAACTCTTTTTCGAAGGGCTCGATGTGAATATCACTGGCCCGCTTCTCGACGGCCGCGGCGATCGTGGCATTCACCAATCGGATCACCGGCGCTTCGCTGGCCATGTCGCGCAGTTGTTCGAGATCGGCCGCGGCTTCCATTCCATCGCCCTCAAAGTCGCCGTCGCGCTTGGCCGATTCGCCATAATATTTGTCGAGCGCTTCGCTCAATTCGCCTTCGGCTGCAAGTGCCGGTCGCACGCGCAGGCCGGTAGTCGCGCGCACCACCGACAGCGTCTCAAAGTCGAGCGGATCGGCCATCGCCAAAATAAGCCCGGCATCGTCCTGGGCGATCGGCAGCACGCGAGATTGTCGCAGAAATCTCGCCGAAAGCTTCTCGGTTTCGGGAGTCACCAGCAGCGGCCCATCCAGGGTCACCAGAGGGACGTTCAACTGCCAGGCCAAAGTGGCCAAAACATCGCGTTGGGCGGCGAAACCCAGGTCGACGAGAATTTTCCCCAACTTCTCCCCGCGTTCTTTTTGAATTTCGAGCGCGCGTTCAAGGTCATCGCTGGTGATGAATTTACGCTCGAGCAGTAACTCGCCCAGGCGCACTTAGTACTCCCGCACTTGGATCGCCGCCGCGCCCGTGGCTAAGGCTTGTTTCGGGGCATGCATCACGATTTGCGAGGGCAGGCCTTGGGTCTGCTCGAAAGACCGGTTCAATAGCGTGACCGCCAACACCACTTGCTCGCTGGCCGGCATAGGTTGTAAAGTCTTGGCCGAGGCTATCAGCACGTCGCGCATGGCTTGCTTCAGGCCCGGCAAACGGTCGAGCTTTTTCTTGCGCAAGGCGGCCTTTTCTTCGTCCGTCATGGCCATGCGAAACGGCGTAGCGCCGGGAGTGATGGCCAGGTTCACTTCGGCCGAGAGCACCACGCCGTAGCCTTCGAGATAGACGCCGCGCGTGAGCCCAAGCAACATGTATGGGTCGTCAAACAAAGTTTCGATGCGCTTATTGCAGCTTTGCTCGAGTTGACCGAGTAAGTTGCGGTCGACGGTTTGTTTGTCGCTAAATGCCGGGAGGGCCAGCAGGCAAACGAGGAAGAGGCGTTTCATCGTTCACCTGCCGGGCGCTGGTAGCTGGCCACTTGGTCACGGCTGATCAAACGCCGCAGTAAGTTGAAATTCTCTTCGATCGTAAGCCGGTCGGCCGCGCGGTCGAGCTCGGCGCGCTTTTCGGCCTGTTTCATCGCGACGGCGATCAGTTGGGCGGTCTTGACGTCGGAGTTGGGCACATCACTCACTTGCCTCAGGACGTCGTTCATCCGCTGACTTACTTCCGCCGCCACCACTTGGCGCACGACCGCTTCATCGAACTTCGCCGCTTGCATCGCCGGCGCCACGGGCCGCGACAGCCAGCCGTGGCCCACCATTGCCAGCGCCAGCAAGGCCGCCGAAGCAAAGCCCAATTGCGGACCCGACGCCAGGAAGCGTTGCCACCACGATGGCTCAAATACCTTATCCGAAACGAAGGCGATCCGCCGGGGCAGCTCTTCGTCCTGAACGAAGCCGAGCATGGCTTGCGTCTGTTCGAGCCGGGCGTACTCCGCCCTCAGGGCCGGGTCCTTCTCCAGTTGCGCCGCTACCCGGCGTCGTTCTTCTTCGGCCAATTCGCCGAACAGATAGGCTTTTAAATCGATGTCACTCATACCGTCTTCCCCAACTGTTTGCCTGCGGGCGCCAATACGTCTTTCAAAAGGTCAAATGCGGTGTAGAGGCGGGATTTGATAGTGGAGACGGGCGTCTCGAGAATCTCGGCGATCTCTTCGAACTTAAAGCCCTCAAACACCTTCAGCATCACCGTTTCGCGCTGCTCCGGCTTCAGCCGGGTGAGCGCCGCGGTTACCGCCACGGACAATTCGAGGGGCAACAGCCGACCTCCCCCACTCTCAAAAGGGGAGGAACCGGGGTCCTCCGCGATGGCTTCGTTCAGCTCCACGCGGTCCGGCCGATGCCGCCTCAACAAGGAGAACGTCTCGTTATGTGCGATGCGGAACAGCCAAGGTCCAAACCGCTCCACATCGTCGAGTTTGTTCATGTTTTGGTACGCCTTCATGAACACGTCCTGGGTCAGATCCAAGGCGTCCTCACGATTCCGCACCAGCCGGAGGACGTAGTTGTAGATACGCTTCTCCCAGCGGGAAATGAGGAGGTTATAGGCCTCCACCTTTCCTTTTCTGGTTTGCAAGATAAGGTCGCGATCTTCGACTTCGCGAAAGATCAAAATCTGGGCTCCGTGTTAGAAGACGCGCGGGGCGCGCAAAAAGTCGGTGACGATCTTTATGGTACTCCGGTCGGCCGAGTCCTGGGGGAAAGCCAAGCCTCATAGCCCATTTCCCACCCAGAGCCTGGTTCCAAGGGCGTTAGGATTGAGTCTGACTCACTTCTTGTGACACCCTCGTTCGCTCCGCGGGCACAAAGCGAATTCCAATTCCGAGAACGGTTGAGCAAGTGAAGAGCTTGCATCGGGAAGGCGCTGGACTCTTGTGGATCGAGCGGCCATAAATCACGGCAGAACCGTACAGCCGCGCCACATGTTGCGCGGCGGCGCGTAAGCCACTAAATGCTTGTCGTAGTCGATCAGTAGGTCCACTTCGTTGTTCCCGCCGAAGTCGAGCACCCGGATGATGCCCCCCACGCAGGACCATTTCTGGGTCATCTTGACACCCGCCGGATTCTTGTAGACACCCTCCGGGCCAAAGTCCTTCAGAAACGTCGCATATGGGAAGTAGCGGCAAGGGTTAGAGTCCGTGCAGCCGAAGGTGGCGTAAGCGCCCTTGTAGTCCTTCTTTTCCAGGGCTTCCAGGAAGCTCCCGAGCGCTTGGCGTTCCCGGTAATGGCGGAAGGAATAAAACAACCCCACCGAAAGCAACAAGACGCAAATCCCGGCGATGACGCTCCACTTCACGAGTCCTTCGCGCTTCGCTTCGCCGGCGCCGTAGTTCTCGAGGTAGCCTGCCATAAAAGACTTACTTGGCGGCGGGGTAGACTTTGTCGTAAGCGGCGGTGGCGTCGCCGGTGATGTCGAAGACAGGCTTAAAGAAGATGGCGTTCGAGGCTTCAATCACCACGTCCAGGCCCTTTTCTTCGGCGAGCTTTTTCACCACTTCGGTCATACGCTGGCCGCTGCGTTGCAGGATATCGTTACGTTCGCGGTCGACATCGGCCTGCAGGTCCTCACCGAGGCGTTGAAGTTCGCGCTGCTTGCGAGTGCCGGTAGCTTGCAGGTCTTCGGCCTGCTGCTGGGTCATTTTCGCGGCGCCGGTCTGCAACTGATTCTGAATCTGCGCCAAGTCCTGCTCCAGCTTCGCCATGGACTGCTGCCGGGGACGGAACTTCGTTTCGAGATCGGCTTGGGCTTTCTTAATCTCGGACGTGTTCAGGACGGCCTTTTGCAGGTCGATGATGGCCAACTTCGCCTGGGCCAACATCGTCCCCGCCGTCGCCAAACCACCCAAAACCACCAATACCAACAGACGCTTCACCATCTCGAAAACTCCTTCGCAATCTCACACACGTTCACGGCCACAAGATCTGACGCCGGCCGCGCGGTCTGCGGTACCCGATGTCCCCTGAAAATTTTACGCCGAATTCTCTTCAGTATATCCGCTGGCCTAACGCTTCGCCACCAGGACCCGCGAAGGATAGAAGCCTTGGCGGGTGGAACGGTCCTGCTCGATCAGAAAACCCGACTGCTCTACCCAAGCAGGCATGCGATTCGACACCAGCCGTCCCCAGAATGCGGGCACCAAGCGGCCGCAGACCTTGTAGCCTTGGCGAAACATAGTGTCATCCTGGCCGATCAGAATCGCCGTCAGGCGGCCCCCAGGCTTCAGCACGCGGCGGATCTCCCGCAAGGTCTTGTGGATGTCGTCGTGGTCGAGCAACTCGTACAGATAGCAAGAGACCACATGGTCAAAGGAGGCGTCGCGAAAGGGCATGTGGCGGGCATCCACCGCCTGCAGCAACATCCGCGCATCGGGAAACTCCCGCCGGACGCGGCGCTCGGTAAAGGCGGCCATATTGGGCGACAAATCGAACCCGACATTCAGCCCGTCGGGGTTGCGCTTTAGCAGCCGCCGGAACATTTCGCCTGACCCGGTAGCCACTTCCAGCACCTGGTCGCCATTTCGGATCTCACTCATGTCCAGCGCCATCCGGTGGGCCTTCGAATGAAAAAAGAAGGTTGACGCCGGATACACCGCAGCCACGCGGTCGTACACTTTACGCGTCCGGTCGGAGATGGTCTTGTGAAAATGGTCGGCCCGATAGGCCAACACAGACAGATTCAGCTCGCTCAAGTGCACCTCATATCCAAACTCAGCCCGCCCGTTCAGCCAACTTTGGCCAACGCCGGCTGGTATTCCGGAATCTCGATCTCAAAGCGCGTGCCTTCGCCCGGCTTGCTATCGACGTCCATCCGGTAATGCTCACCGAAGATTACTTTCAATCGTTCGTTCACATTGCTCACGCCGATTCCCTGCCCCAGCAAATCCTGCAAGCTGCTTTCGGGAATTCCGACGCCATCGTCTTCGATTGTCAATTGTAACCTGTGTTTCACCATTCGGCTGCGGATACGAATGGTGCCCCCCTCCAACTTGGGCCCCAAGCCGTGTTTGATGGAGTTTTCGACGAGAGGCTGCAACAGCATCCACGGTACCTGAAAATCGAGCGTCTCGGGCGCAATCTCGCATTCGAATCGTAACTTATCCCGAAACCGGACCATCTCAATGGCCAAATAATCGTCAATGAAGGCCAGTTCTTCGCGCAGCGTCGTCAGGTGTGCCGTTTTTCGCAACAGACGTCGCAGAATGTTCGACAGCTTTGAAACCACCTGCCGCGCCGCATTCGGGTTGCTCCGAATCAAGGCCGACACCGAATTCAGGGTATTGAAAAGAAAGTGCGGGTTAATCTGATAAGTGAGGGCCCGTAGGCGCGCTTCGGTAGCTAATCGTTGTTGCGCCTCCAGTTTGCGCTCCGTCCGGAACGAGTTCCAGATCTTAAGCGGCAGCGCCGTACAGAGCACGGAAAGGGCGAAAGTAGAGAAAACGACCAACCCGGGGAGGCTGGGGTCTATTTCGGTGAACGGCGTATAGAAGTTCTGGGTGCCGAAGACCCGTTCGGCGGTCAAACCGAGGAAGGCGCACAAAAGAATCGTCGCCAGGAAAAGGAACTGAAAAGCGCGGCGGGTGCGGCCGGCGGGGTCGCGAAAGACGCGGTAGAGACTGATGGTGTCAAAAAATGGGGAGAAGCGCCAGATCTCTTCGGGATCCGGGGCCAGGTCACGCACCAGGCCGCCCATCACGCCGACGCCCGCGTAGAACGGCATCGACATCAGCTCGTGGTTCAGCATACCCGGCAAAGAGGTGAGAATGCCGGCCACTAAACCCGTGAAATAGCCGCCCAGCACGCCCGCTAGCAGACTGCCCGCGAGCGCGATATCGGCCGCCTGGTAGGTGCCCGTGAGGATGCGCGTGGCCGACCCGGCGCCGAAAATCCCCCCAAAGGCCAGCGCCATCAGGAAGCGCTCTTTCAAGGTGCGTTCCTCACGCAATAACATGCGCTGGAACGCGCCTAGCCGCACCAGCACACTCGCAATCGAGGCGGCGGCGGCCAGCTTTAAGAGCAGTGTATATAGGATCTGCTGCGACACTCTTGTCTCCAGTCTATGCCAATGCGCTGTAAACTAGAGGTTTGAGCACTCCACAGCTTCGCCTCGACTTAGTGGCCGAGGCAGATTTCCCCAGCGAATTCGGCCATTTCCGCATCCACGGCTTCGAAGGACACTTCGACGATGGACGGCTCGAAGAATGCCTCGCCCTCGTCATTGGCGACATCACCGGCGCTCCCCCGCTGGTTCGCATTCACTCCCAGTGCCTCACCGGCGACGTCCTCCACAGCCTGCGTTGCGACTGCCGCAATCAACTCACCGCCGCCCTCGAACGCATCGCCGAAGATGGCCGCGGCCTCTTAATCTACGAGCACCAGGAAGGCCGCGGCATCGGCCTGATGAACAAGCTCCGCGCCTACGCCTTGCAGGACCAGGGCGCCGACACCGTCGAAGCCAACGAAGCCCTGGGCTTTGAAGCCGACCTCCGGAACTTCGCCATGCCCGCCGCCATCCTCCGCCACTTTGGGCTGCGCGCCGTCCGCTTTATGTCCAACAACCCGGACAAAATTGCCGCCCTCAAACTGGCGGGGATTGAGGTATCGGAAAGAGTCCCCATCGAGATGCCGGCCCTGGCCTCGCGAGAGGCCTACATGCGCACGAAGAAGACCCGCTTGGGTCACTTGCTCGACAATAGTTAGCTGGCCCAGCGGTGAAGCCGTTACCGCCTCGAACCTACGAAACCGCCTGAGAAGTAGATCTTCGCGGCGAGTTCAATTTGGCGGGCATCGCGGGCACCCGTGGGCTGTTCTCGATCGCTGGATGTGCGACCGGCCATAATTGTCATATCCTAAAAGCCGAATGATCCGTCTCACCCTCATCTTCGCCGCCCTCACCGCTTTTGCCGCCGATGAGGTCTGGGTCTTCGACCGCCTCGACAAATTGGGCAAACACCCGGTCAAAGTCGAAGGCCATCCCAAGGTCGTCAAAACCCCCATCGGCAAGGCCATCCAGTTCAACGGCGTCGACGATGCCCTCTTCCTCGACGTCCATCCGCTCGCCGGCGCCGCCCAGTTCACTTGGGAGGTCATCTTCCAGCCCGATGCCGACGGCAAGCCCGAACAGCGCTTTTTCCACTTTCAGGAGAACGGCTCCACCAACCGCCTGCTCTTCGAAACCAGGGTCGAAAATGGCCAATGGAGCCTCGATAGCTTCGCCCAATCGAGCACCGGCTCCCGCGCCCTCATGGACCGCGCGAAACTCCACCCCACCGGCGCCTGGTACCACGTCGCCGCCGTTTACGATGGCAAAGAATTTCGCAACTACGTCAACGGCATCCGGGAAGGCGAAGCCATCGTCACCCTTTCGCCCCAAATGGCCGGCCGTACTTCCATCGGGGTCCGCATCAATAAAGTGGACTACTTTAAGGGCAAAATCCGCATGGCCCGCATGACGCCCCGCGCCCTTCTGCCCCCCGAGTTCATGCCCATCAAGAAACCATGATCGACGCCCTGGAACACTCTGCCGTCCTCCGCCTTGCTGACACCACCATGGAGCCCTGCCGCCCGGGCTTCACGCGCGCCATCATCCGCACCGGCCAACTCATGGGAGTCGTCATCGACATCGCCGGCGGCCCTTGGGCCGAACCCGATCCCCTGCACGCCCACCCCCACGAACAAGTAACTTATGTCGCCGCCGGGGAAATATTATTTGTCACCGGCGATCAGCCACCCCAACGCCTCACCGCTGGCGACATGTTCGCCGTCCCACCCAACGTGATGCATTCCATCCAGTTACTCTCGCCCACCGCCCGCTTAGTGGATAGCTTCCACCCTGGCCGCGAAGATTTTATTGCGGCTGGCTGATTTCTACTCCGCGCGTGGTGATGAAATACTTCACCATCATATTCGAGCGCTCCCAGGCCTCCATCGAAGCCGGCTTTCGAACATAGCCAAAGAACTCACTCGCCACCTGCGCAAAATGCGCCTCATGGCCCACGCGATAGCGCTCCGGAATTACGATCTGCCCGTTAGCCGGCTCCCAACTCAGACCCGGATAAATCTTCTCGAGCGAAGCCAGCTTCTCCGTCATCGCCTTCCGCCAACCCGGCGTCATTTGCGTGGGTTTCACAAAGAGCTCTGGGTTCATTCCATCTTGCCGAATCTCTACTTGCGCCAAAGAACCCCGAAACAAAGCATTGTAAACATCGCCGCGCCCCGCCGGCGCCTCCCAATTCCACAGGATCTCCAAGCCCACGTGCACATCCCGCACCGTGTAATGCACCGCGTTATTGGCGAAGTAACTCAACTGGCCGTCCTTCACCCAAGGCGCTAACTCCGCCGGAAACTCCTTTGCCCCGGTAACTTGCTCAAACTGCGGACGGCTCAACACCGTCGGCCAGCGCTTCCCACTCAAGATCTGCACGTCCCGTTGATAGTCCAATTGAGTTACGGGAAACGCCGTCCACTGCACTAAATCCACCACGTGCGTACCGACATCGGCCAGCGCTTCGCCGTACTCGTCGATATTGAAGAACCACCCCGGCCGCCGCAGCGGTACGCCAGCCACAACTTTCATCAAATGGTGAATACTACTCGCTCGGATGCCCGGCTTCTCCGTTGTTCCAGCCAACTGCTTACCGAACACCCCCGGCGCATTGACGAACTCGCGCTGCAGGATCGCCGTAATCTCATGGCGCTCCGTCATAATGTCGTAAGCCGCCAAGTTCTTCTCTTTAGCCCGGTCCAAGGCCAAGGTCAATTCATCCAGGTGCGTGGAGCGTATAATCCAAGGCTTGTCCACCAGCACGTGATAACCGGCATCCAGCGTCTGAATGATCCGGTTAATCTTTGGCCGATTGCGCCCCGTAAACAGCACTGCGTTGCCCGCGTGCTCCTCCAGCATCCGGGTGAAGAAGTCTGGACCGGTGTGTACGTCCAACTGCCAAGCCGTCGGTTGACTCGCGCGGCTGTTAAACAACGACACGCGATTCAAATAGTCCAGCACCTCCGGCCCTAGCGGCGCATACACCGAAACCTTCGGCGAAATGCCCGGGTACATATCACGTTGGATCAGCGCGGCATGAAAATGGCCGGGGTCCAGAATCGTCAGCCGGATGTCGCCAGCCTGGGCAAGGTTCGTCATAAACAGAAGCGTCAGCAATCCTCCAGCATACTTCGGGATATCGTAGACCGTATGTGCCGCAACCTCAGGCCCCTTTTCAATTTCGATCCGCCCACCACCGAAGCTGAGATTCGCGCCGCTTCCGTGCAATTCGTCCGCAAGATCAGCGGCTTCACCAAGCCATCGAGAGCCAATGAACCGGCCTTTTTAGGCGCCGTCGACCAAGTCTCCGCGGTCCCCGCCCAACTTCTGGCGGCGCTCGAAACCAATGTACCGCCCAAGAACCGCGACCAAGAAGCGGCCAAGGCCAAAGCCCGGTCCGCCACGCGATTCCCAGCCTCGTTGTAGAATCCCTCAAGGGGTTCAACACTTGCGGCTCATCCTTCTCGTATTCTTCGCGCTCTCTTTGAACGCCCAATCCGGCGCCGGCGGTGGCTCCATCCAAGGCACCGTCAAGGACTCCACCGGTTCCATCATCCCCGGCGCCACCCTTGCCATCCGCCATCTCGCCAGTGGCCGCACTTTCAATACCGTCTCCAATGCCGAAGGCTTCTTCGTCACGCCCCCTAGTAACATCGGCGCTTATAAAATTCGCGTCGAGATGGCCGGTATGAAGGCCTGGGAGGGCGAAGTTACTCTCGAAACCGGCCGCATTGCGGTTGTGGATCCCGTGCTCGTGCCGGGCCAGGTTACCGAAACCGTCATGGTCACCGAATCCGCGCCCTTAGTCACAACCACCGACGCTACCGACGCTTCCACGCTCGATGCACAGCGAATCAAAGAGATCCCCATCAATGGCCGCAACCTGAACACCTTGATTGCCAATGTCACGCCAGGGGTCGAATCCCTCAACGACGTCAACGGCGGCGTGCGCGTCAGCGGCTTAATGTCTTACTCCACTGACTATGTGCAGGACGGCGCTTCGTCGAATAACCGCGAATTCGGCGGCTCGGCGAACTTACAAGGCCTCGAGTCCATCGGCGAAGTCCGCATTGAGACGAGTACTTCCTCGGCTAGGTACACCCGCCCTACCTCGATCATAGTTTCTACCAAGAGCGGTGGCAACCGGCTCAGCTTGGCCCTCTTTGAAACTCACCGGAACAATGCCTTCGGCGTGGCCCGCGCCCGGCAGGACGTCTTTCGCGACGGTACACCGTATAAGACCCCCAAGCTCATCCGCAACGAATTCGGCGGCTCCATCGGTGGGCCGATCATGTTGCCGTCCTTCGGCATCAATGGGCGCAAGCTCTACGACGGCCATAACCGTAGTTTCTTCTTCGTATCGCGCGAGGGCGTCGAGTTAGTCCAGGGCATCACCCGGGATTTCCGTGTGCCCACCGTCGCGATGCGCAAGGGCGATTTCTCGAGCCTCGTTGACTCATCCAATCGCCGCATCGACCTCTACGACCCCCTGACAACCCGGCAGGAAGAGTTCGCCAATGGCCGCACCGTCAGCGTCCGCGATCGCTTCCCGGGTAACCAGATTCCTCTCGAGCGGCTAAGCCCCTTCACGAAGCGCATCCTCGGCATCACGCCCTTGCCCACCGACATTACCAATCCCAACGTCACCGACAACTTGAAGCTGGTGGTGGCTACGAGCCAATTCCCTAATACCAGTGACAACCCTCTTACCATCCGGCTCGACCATCGCTTCGGCGTCAACGACGACGTCTTCGTCAAATACAACCAAGGCGTACGCAATAACAACTATCTCGGTACCGCCGGTAACAACGGTGCTCCCACCGCGAACCGCGAAGCCAACGTTACTTTCCTTCCCGTCCAAGGACGGGCCACGGCGCTCAGTTGGATCCACCGCTTTTCGACGACCTTCTTTGTCGAAACCCTCGTCAACCGCACCTGGCAGCTTACGCGGACCGTTACCGGCCCCGTCGACAAAGACTGGTCGAAGGAGCTTGGCCTGCCCAATCCCAACGGCGAAATCGGTTGGCCCAACATCACCGGCACCGGCTTCACCAATTACAACTACATCGAAGGCGACAACCGGCGGCAGCTCTACAGCATGGTCTCCAACGCCGAACAGAATTACAGCCTGGTGCGTAAGTCGCATAACTTCTCCTTCGGCTATCGCCTGCACGATGAGAAACAGCAGTTACTGCCGGACCAGGGCGCCATCTCCGGCTCGGTCGCATTCTCCAGCAACGCCACGGCCCTTGAGTCCTCGACTTTGGGGACTACCCTCGCCCCGGGAATCGTTCCGCAAACCGGCCACGATATGGCTAATTTCTTCCTGGGCTACGCCAGCACTTACACCGTCGGACTCAAGCGCGGCCTTCTGCGTCTGCGAGAGAAAAACTACGGCACTTACTTCCAGGACAACTGGCGCGTTTCCCGCCGCTTGACGCTTACGCCCGGCATCCGTTGGGATATGAACCCGGCGTTCAACGAACAGAACCGGCTATTAAATGCCTTCGATTCCCCGTCTAAGTCGATTGTCTTGCCGGAACCCCTCGACTACTACTACAAACTCGGGGTCACTTCTCCCGCGCTCGTCGATGCGTTGCAAAATGTCGGGGTCAGCTTCAAGTCCGCGGCGGATTTGGGCCGCTCCAAGCAACTTTTCCCCTCGAACTGGTTCGACATCGGCCCGCGGGCCGGCTTTGTCTTTAGCCTGCAACAGGGTGAACGTCCCTTCGTGATTCGCGGTGGTTACGGCCTCTATATCTCCGCCGTGCCGATGCGAACTTTACTCGCTCAATTCTCCGGTATGGTGCCGTTCCGGGCCAACTACACTTACAGCCCGAACAGCGCCGCCCAAAGCCCGGACGGCATTCCCAATTACCAACTGCGGAACGTGCCGGAAGTAATCGCCGGCGTGAACAGCGCCGGTGTCATCGACCTCAACAGCCCCGCTGGCATCGCACGTGGCACGGCCGTCACCGGCTTGGACGGCAAGCAGCCGAGCCTGCGGATTCACGAGTGGAATCTAGCCCTTGAGAAACAGCTCAGCCCCAGCACCGTCATTCGGCTCACTTACAAGGGCAAGCATGGTTACAACACTGATCAGCTCTTCAATATCAACCCGCAAGCCAGTGACTATATCTGGTACCTCACCACCGGGCGAGTAACTCCGACGGGCGAATTCGCGAATGTGCTACGCCGGCCTTACGATCAGAACGCCTACACGAATGTCCAGTTACTTCAGCGCTCCGGTTACATTAACTCGGCCACCTGGGCGCTGGAGATGGAGCGGAAATTCAAGAACGGCCTTGGCTTCCAATTCTTCTACACTCTGACGAACTCATTGCGTCTCGCTGGTAACTCCTTCCGCGATGACGTCGGCGCCGCGCGCTCCGCCTATTTGCCCGGCACCGTACCCACCGACCCTAAAGAGCTCAACCGCTTCCTCTTCTACGACCGCGACCCCGGAGTGCCCAAGCACCGCATCCGCTGGAACTGGATCTACGACCTGCCCTTCGGCCAACGCAAGCGGATCGGCCGCAACGCCAGCCCCTGGGTGAACGCCCTGATCGGCGGCTGGCGTTTATCCGGCACCGGCACCCTGGTGAGCACCTGGTACGCGATGCCCACGACTAACTGGGGCGAACAAACTAAGTTCGAGACTTACGGCAACAGCAAGAAAGTCCTCGATTGCCGCGCCACGCCAGCGACTTCGAGTAACCTCGCCGATGAGCGCTGCATTGAAGGCTATCTTTGGTTCAACGGCTACATCTCGGAGCGCTTCATCGACAGCCGCAACGACTTCGGCCTACGCAATGGCGTCTTCGGCTTACCTGCCGACTACAAACCAGCCCAGAAACCCATTATTCCCTGGCCCAAAAATGGCAAGCCGACGGACGCCAACAATGCCGACTACGACACCAATGTCGTCTATCTACCCTTACTTACCGGAGGTGTGGTGCGCGTCAATTACGATAACAGCCTACATTCTTGGCGAAACCAGCAGCGACTGGGGCCCTTCAACTGGACCCTGGACGCTTCCATGTTGAAGTACTTCACGTTCAGCGAACGAGTGAAGTTGCGGGCTAACGTTGACGTCTTCAACGTCTTCAACGTCCAAGGCTTGAATGTACCCGCTGCGGACGGCATCGCCAGCCTGGCCAGTTCATACGGCGGCTTCGGCTTCCGGCCGCGCCAAGTGCAGGTGAACTTGCGGCTTGAGTTCTAATTAGTCCGGTTCGAAGCCTTAATCCGGAAGAACGGCTTGTCTTTCTCGGCCGGGTCCGGAGTGAACTCCTGAGAGGTCGCTCTTGGATGGTTAACTGGCCGGAGGTAGACGAGGCACTGACGTTTCCAGACAAGGCCGTGGACTGGCCGTGGATGCTGATGGCGCCGAGATTGGTAGTGGCAATAAATTTAACGGTGCCGTTATTGGCTTCAAAGCTGCGCTGGTGGTCGGAGGCATGGAGGGCCAGCGTGGCGAGGAGAGCGCAGAGCGGTTGAGCGGCTAGACGGATATGTAACATATGGTTGTTCCCTTAATTGATTTAATTGTGCTTTCCTCGCGGCGCGGCAAGATTAGTGATTTCCAGCTTAGAGCGTATTTTTGAGAAAACAAGCTTCTGAGGTGCATTTTTACCGGTGTCTCAGTAAGAGCTAAGTGAGTTTTGCAAGTGCTACGAAGAATTCGCATTAAGTTCAGAAAGCTACGTGAAGTGGGGGTCTAAGGAATCACCACTTTTTGGGGGAGAGGACTACAGTAGGGGCTCTCAGGTGGCGGGGCGGGATGGGCGCGCGAAGGGGTTGACGAAACGAAGCGGGGAGTGGTTGATTCGGTGGGGGTTAGTGGAGGATCCCCGCCCTGACGGTTGGGATTTGTGAGGGCTTTGCGGGTGCGTTCGAAGTCGGCTTGGATTTGGCGGGTGTAGCGGAAGAAGTTTTGCAGGAGGTGGTTGCGGGGTTCGGTGGGGTGGAGGGTAAGGGCGAGGCCGGCGTAGGGGTTTTCGGCGAGGGCCTTTTGGGTGTCGTGGCCTTGGAGGTGAAGGTCGTGGATGACCTTCTTAAGGAGGACTTCCTGCAGGCCAATTTCGACCTGTTGGGATCGCAAGATACGCCAGGCGTGGGTGGCGAGTTGGGTGACGAGGAAGGTCTGGTAGGTGGTTTGCGGGGCGAAGTCGTGGAGGAAGCCTTGTTTGAGGGCTTCGAATTCGGCGGGGTCTTCGAACGGGAGGACGGGGAGTTTGGCGGTGAGGCCATGCTTGACGGCGTTCAGACGGGCGTGGGCTTTGCCGGCGGCGGTGCGGGGGCCGGTGGATTTTTTGGCATTCTGTTGACATGCTTGGCGCTGGGCTTCGGAGATGGGTCTCGGCATGAGATTAGGGTGACATGGGGATTCAGTGTGGGTCGCATTTGCGGGGGGTGGGCGGCTTTTGTTTTGCTAGGGTTGGGTTGGTGTGGGGGAGGCGATTTTGTTGTGAATGGCGCAAACGCGGGTGGGATGCCCTGGCCTTGGGGGCCGTCGAG
>Ga0209591_10002175_pt1 | contig 23777 bp, 25 predicted proteins | sample MAT01_FD_187207 | JGI IMG/M metagenome (GOLD analysis project Ga0209591, IMG submission 187207) | Freshwater microbial communities from Lake Fryxell liftoff mats and glacier meltwater in Antarctica - MAT-01 (SPAdes) (version 2) | ecosystem: Environmental > Aquatic > Freshwater > Ice > Liftoff... | reverse complement strand
TAATCACAATCCGGCTAATCAAATGTCTCAACAAGAACTTATCCAGCTGATTCTGGACAAGCGTTCCGAAAAACTCAAAAAAGCATCCTAATGATTTCCTCAAAATTACGCTCCATCTCTCTAGTGCTTATTTTTTTTGTCTTACTATCCTCCTGTTCATCGAAAAGCACTTCTTATCAACCCAAGTACAAAAAACCCAATCCCAATAAGCCTATACCTTGTCCGCAAAAAGATTGTTAGCCATGCGCAAAATAATAATAGCTATTGATGGATACTCGGCTTGTGGAAAAAGTACCACAGCCAAAGAGGTAGCCAAAGAATTGAGCTATCGGTATATCGATTCAGGTGCTATGTATCGCGCGGTGACACTTTATTTTTTAGATCACTTAGTTTCGTTCACCAACCCAAAAGAAGTAGACAAGGCACTTCAAAATATCAACCTCGCTTTTCGAGTCAATGAAAAAGGCGGTACTGAAGTTTTCTTGAACGGAATAAACGTAGAGAAGAATATCCGAAAAATGCGAATCTCTGAGAATGTAAGCCAAGTGAGTACGATTAAAGAAGTACGTAATGCCATGGTCGCTCTTCAGCGGAAGTTGGGAAAGGACAAAGGCATTGTCATGGACGGGCGAGACATTGGTTCAGTTGTTTTCCCTGAGGCAGAACTAAAGCTGTTTTTAACAGCCGAGATTTTAGTTCGCGCCTTCCGTAGGCAAAAGGAGCTTCTGGAGCGCGAAGATTTAGTGGATATCGATGACATCATTGAAAATCTGCAAACGCGCGATCGGATAGATAGTACTCGCAAGGAAAGCCCTTTGATTAGGCCTGCCGAGTCCACAGAGATTGACACTACTAACATCACCATCGATGAGCAAGTTGATGAGGTAATTCGGTTGAGTTTGTCTAAGATAATTGCAAGAAATTCGAGAAAAAATTAATCCTGCAGAACGACCTGCTCAAATCGCATAACTTCTTCTTTTCACTTGCTTTGTCGCTTGGATTTAATTGCTAATTTTGCCGCATCCCGTCCTTGTGGCAGGTAGAATTTAACTTAACTTTATTGCGCCAACTCATGGGCAAATTCATCCGACTTAAAAAGGGCTTTACCATCAACCTGGCGGGCAAGGCGTCCCCAAAAGTGGTAGAAATTGAGCAACCCGAAACGTTCGTTATCAAACCGACCGACTTTAATGGCATTTACATGCCGAAACCGTTTGTGAAAGAGGGCGATCCAGTAAAGTCCGGCACCCCACTTTTCCGCGACAAGAAGCACGAAAATGTGCTGCACACAGCTCCAGTAAGTGGCGAGGTGGTGGAAATAAAGCGTGGAGAGAAAAGGAAATTATTGGAGATCAAAATACTGGCCGATAAAAAGGTGGAGTATGAGCCGTTTAAAAAGTACTCTGTTTCTGAAATAAATAATCTGCCCGTTGCGGAGGTGAAAGATCAGCTGTTAAAGTCAGGAGTATGGCCAAATCTCATTCAACGCCCTTTTGGCATTGTGGCCGATCCGGAGGTTACACCCAAGGCGATTCACATCTCTGCATTTGATACCCACCCGCTTGCGCCCGACTATTCCGTTTTGTTCAAAGGTCAAGATCAGTTTTTTCAAGTAGGTGTGGATATTTTGAAAAGGCTTACTTCTGGTGCGGTCCATATAAACACACACTCTGCAAACGAAATTTCTACGGTCTTCTCTCAAGTAAAAGGGGCAGAAGTAAATAAATTTTCAGGGCCGCATCCAGTGGGCTGTGTGGGCGTTCAAATCCACCACCTGGATCCGATCAACAAAGGTCAAATCGTTTGGACAATTACTCCGGCAGGGGTTATCCAAATCGGCAAACTTTTCTTAAACGGGATCTACGATTCCTCTAAAATCGTGGCCGTGGTAGGATCGGAAGTAAAAACTCCACAATATTATAAAACCTTTACGGGAGCATCTGTAAAAAAATTCTTAGAAAAAAATTTAAAACAAGATCACGTACGTGTGATCTCAGGAAATCCTTTAACAGGTTCGGCCATCGAAAAAGACGGTCACCTAGGATTTTTTGATCAACAACTTAGCGTTTTGCCAGAAGGCGATTATGCAGAATTCGTTGGATGGATTACCCCAGGCGAGAGAAAACTAAGTTTCCACCGCGCCATCGGGTTGTTCTCGTTCCTCTCACCAGGTAAAGAACGAGTGGTGGATACAAATACACACGGAGAACCACGTGCGTTTGTGCAAACCGGCATTTTCGAACAAGTGACGCCCATGGATGTGTTACCAACTTACTTGATCAAGAGCATATTAGCCGAAGACATTGATGAGATGGAAGCGTTGGGCATTTACGAAGTGATAGAAGAAGACTTAGCGCTTTGCGAATTCGTGGATGTATCCAAACACAAAGTGCAGGAAATCATCAGAGAAGGAATTCAATTAGTTCAACATAGTTAATCAGGCAGTCAATGGAATTTATAAAGCATCAGATTGAAAAGATTAAGCCAAACTTTGAAAAAGGTGGCAAGTGGGAGAAACATTATTACTCCTTTGAAGCATTAGAAACATTTTTATTCGCGCCCGCCACTACCAATGGAGTAAAAGGCGCACAAATTAGAGATGCCATTGATTTGAAAAGATTGATGATGACGGTAATTATCTCCATGGTACCCTGTTTGCTTTTTGGGATGTGGAATGTAGGCCACCAACATTTTTTAGCCATTGGCAACGCGAGTGCAGGTTTCGGTGAAAAATTTTGGATTGGTGTGGTGCAAGTAATGCCAATCGTAGTCGTTTCCTACGGAGTAGGTTTGGGCATCGAATTTGTGTTTGCCACCTTTAGAAGACACCCCGTTAATGAAGGGTTTCTGGTAACAGGCATGTTAATTCCGCTGGTGATGCCTCCCGATCTTCCTTTGTGGCAAGTAGGTTTGGCTACCGCTTTTGCAGTAATCATCGGCAAAGAAGCTTTTGGCGGAACAGGCATGAACGTGTTAAACGTAGCATTGACAGCACGCGCATTTTTATACTTTGCATACCCAACCGATATTTCAGGTAGCGTGTGGACCTACATTGGCGATGCTAAAACAGTAGCAGGATATTCTGGCGCAACTCCCTTATCGTTAGCTGGCGATGCGGCTACTTCAGGAACAAATGTAGTTTCACAACTCAGTTCTTTTGGCGCAGGCTGGAATGAGGGTGTGTTTTCTTTTACCAATATGTTTATGGGTATTATGCCCGGCTCCATTGGCGAAACCTCTACGTTGATGTGTTTAATAGGCGCTGCTATTTTGATTGGCACAGGTGCAGGGAGCTGGAAAATAATTGCGAGCGTATTTATTGGCGCCTATGCGATGGGACTGTTCTTGAATTTAGTGGGAGGAAACGCATTTGTAGATATGCCGGCTCATTACCACTTGGTGATCGGCAGCTTGGCATTCGGTGCTGTCTTCATGGCCACAGACCCAGTAACGGCTTCTCAAACGGAAACAGGAAAATGGTTTTATGGTGCATTAATCGGTATGTTTACTGTACTGATTCGAGTATTCAATCCAGCGTACCCGGAGGGGATCATGTTGGCGATTTTGTTGATGAATGTGTTCGCTCCCCTCATCGATTATTTTGTAGTAAGTGCAAACAAAAAAAGAAGATTACAACGTGCGACAATCTAATTTATACATCATTTTATATGCAGCGGCCATTACCATCGTGTGTGGCGGTGCATTAGCCTTAGCCTCTCAGGGATTGAAGCCCTTACAAGATGCCAATGTAGAACTTGAACGCAAGCAGAGTATTTTAACTACCGTTCTTCCTCTAAAAAAGGGAGATGACATTAACGCCCTCTATGCAGCCCGAGTAAAAGAAAGTGTGATTGATTTTCAAGGAAAGGTGAAAGAGGGGTTGAAAGCATCCGATATAGATGTGGCCAAAGAATACAAAAAGAAACCAGAAGAACGCCTATTGCCATTGTACGAGTTTAGAGATCAGACTGACCTTACAAAAGTTAATAATGTAGTACTACCAGTATATGGGTTTGGATTGTGGAATGACATCTGGGGGTTTGTTGCCTTACAAGCTGATCTTAACACTATTCAGGGTGTTAGCTTTCAGCATAAGGGAGAAACACCGGGTTTGGGTGCACGCATTTCCAGCGAAGAGATTCAAGATCGGTTTAAGGGAAAATCCATTTTTGATGCGGATGTGCTAAAATCAGTATTTATACAAAAAGGCGAAGGCAACGATTATTCCAACGATCCGCACAAAGTAGATGGAATATCAGGTGCAACCCTTACGGCAAAAGGAGTGAACAACATGTTTGTTGATTACTTTACCTGTTACAAAAATTACTTAAAGAAAAATCAGTCAACCATAACGCAAAACTTATGAGTACCGAAATAGCCGAAGTTGTTGAGAAAAAATCAGAACCTCTTTTCTCCAAGAAAAACAAGAAACTGATTACCAATCCGCTGGATATTGATAATCCAATTACCGTGCAGGTGTTGGGTGTCTGCTCGGCATTAGCAGTAACCACCCAAATGATGCCTGCCTTAGTAATGGCCATCGCGCTATTGGTGGTAACAGCCAGTTCTAATGTCATCATTTCACTTTTGCGGAATACCATTCCAAGCCGCATCCGTATCATCGTTCAATTAGCCATTGTTTCGCTCTGGGTAATCATGGTAGATCAGTTGCTAAAAGCGTATGTATATGAAGTGTGGAAACAACTTTCTGTTTTTGTTGGGTTGATTATTACCAACTGTATTGTAATGGGTAGGTTAGAGGCTTTTGCTATGGGTAATAAACCCGGTCCCTCTTTATTGGATGGATTGGGCAACGGCTTTGGCTACGGATTGATTTTGCTTTTGGTTGGATTTTTTCGTGAATTATTTGGCGGAGGGTCTATTTTTGGATTTAAAGTTTTCGAAGCACTGGGCATTAACTACACCGGCAATGGTTTGCTGCTGCTTCCCGCAGGTGCTTGTATCATTGTAGGAATTATTATCTGGGTTCAGCGTTCAATAAACGGATTTAGAGAAGCTCACTAATTAATAAGAAATATGGAAAATCTGGTAAGTATTGGTATTCGCGCCATTTTTGTTGACAATATGATTTTCGCCTACTTTTTAGGCATGTGTTCTTATTTGGCTGTTTCCAAAAAGGTCACAACAGCATTTGGCTTGGGCTTGGCTGTTATATTTGTGTTAGGCGTAACTATTCCCATCAACTGGCTAATTCAAAATTACGTGCTTACACAAGGCGCCTTGGCGTGGATAAGCCCTGAACTGGCAAAAGTAGATCTAACCTTTCTACAGTTCATTATTTTCATTGCAGTAATTGCCGCAATGGTGCAATTGACTGAGATGGTGGTAGAAAAATTTTCTCCTGCTCTGTACGGTTCATTGGGTATTTTCCTTCCGTTGATTGCGGTAAACTGTGCTATTTTGGGTGGCTCTTTATTTATGGTTGGGCGCCCCTATAACTTAGCCGAAGCCTCCGTATACGGTTTGGGTTCTGGGCTGGGTTGGTTGCTGGCAATTGTTGCCTTGGCTGGAGTGAGAGAGAAAATGAAATATTCAAATGTACCAGCACCCTTGCGGGGATTGGGCATCACGTTCATTTTGGTAGGATTGATGTCATTGGGGTTTTTAAGTTTCCTCGGCTTCTCAATATAAATCCTTAGCGAAGAAAATAAATGTAAAGGCTTCGCAAGAGGCCTTTTTTATTGAATATTAAATTTCAATTTTATGAAAGGACTGTTCGGCAAAATTGCGCGCTACTTCTTCAACGGAACACTCTTTATCGTTCCCTTAGTTGCCACCGTTTACTTCATCATCGTCTCCTTTCAGTGGCTAGATAGTCGCTTGAACTTACCGTATCCAGGCGTTGGCTTCGTTATCATCTTATCGGTGATAACGCTGTTTGGATACTTTACTTCCAACTTTGCTTTCAAAGCGTTCTCACAGTGGTTTGACAATGGGATGAATCGAATTCCTTTGGTAAAATTAATCTACTCATCGGTTAAAGACTTATTGTCTGCTTTTGTAGGCGACAAGAAAAAATTTGATAAACCCGTCTTGGTTTGCATCAACAAAGAAAATCAATTGCATCGGATAGGCTTCATCACCCAACAAGACTTATCGGAGCTAGGACTAAAAGATATGGTCGTTGTTTATTTCCCTCAATCTTACGCGGTATCTGGCGATCATTTTGTAATACCACGCGAAAATGTGCAGCCCCTAAACATTCTAGGTCCAACCGCCATGAAGTTTATTATTTCGGGCGGAGTATCGGGATTTAGTGAGGTGAAGGATTAATGATTCGATGTCTCCCTTCTGAGAAATGTATCTTGTATCCCCAAAAAATTCTTGAATTTCCTTATTAGAGATCGCCTCCTTTTCACCTTTATCATAAATCGTAAACAGCACAACGGTATTTGCCACGACTTTTACAAAAGACAATAATCTTGCTCCACCCGATTTGCCTTTGTTTTCAGATGCAATTGCCAGTCTGATTTTGTAGATGTTATTGCCAAGAGGAGTTACAAAAGTAGGATCTTTCTCAAGTAAGGTCAGCTGTAAATTGAGGATTTTCTTCTTTTAAACTTTGAAGAATCTATGGCTGGACTTGATGTGCCCCAACTTTTTGATGCTCCAGATAATTTTTCCCCGTAAGGTGACTTTTGAATATTCCCATTGGGGAAATTCCGTATAAAATGTTAGTCTTCCAATATTTCAATTTCTACGCGCACATTGGAGCTAGCTTGTGTGTGATCTTCTTCGTAGACTGGCCTGCTGCCACCCCATGCCTTTATTAGCAAATGATTTGAGGGGATACCCTGATCAATTAAATAGTTCTGGATCACCACCGCTCTTTCTTCTGATAACTTCTTGGCTGAACCTGATCCTTCTTTCACATCGGCCGTCATTCCAAAAAAGTTTTTTGAATCGCCCATCGAAATAATTTTTCCGCGATCATTTCCATTGGTGTGGCCATGGATACGGATTTTATATTTAGGGTTCTCTTTCATCATTTCCAACAAACTATTCACCTCATATTTTGATTCAGGGCGCATGATGCCCGCGTCCTTGAAAAAATAAACATTGTACATCACTGCAAAATCTCCCTTTTTCAAGCGAACCAACTCAAAAGGCACGACTGCCTTATTCTCTTCGATTGTAATTTCTTCCGTTGCCTCAGGCTGGTTAAAGTTGGTAACCATTTGAATTTTACGGTATCCAAAAACAGCACAAATCAGTGAAATGTTTCCCGATGCATTGGCAGGCTTTACATTAACGGGCTCGTTACCTCGGTAGGATGCCGCCTTTCTTGGCTTTGCTTTTTCTAAATCCATTACATCAATGTCGCCCTGAATATCTTTTGATTTCGTAAAAATCTTAAAAAGGAATTTTTTGCTGCCCGCTTCCATCTCCTCAATGTTAGAAACGGCTGGCACCGTTGGAGTATTATTATTCGTGCCAATTGTTGAAGTTGACTCAATGGCAACTTGTCTTGCGGTTGCAGAGAGGGTTTCTTCGTTCGTTACCTTTAGAGTTACATCCCCTGATGTTTCAGACAGAGCAGGCGTAGGGTTTTGATCCAATGATCGAACTTTCACTATTTTTTCTTTTGTGTTTGGGTTCAAATCTTGCGCCTTGGCTGTTTCATTATCTTCGCCCAGAAGGCCGTTATAGACCCACGTGTCGGTGAAGGGGGACGAAGAGCGCAGTTTGTTGGCCTCTTCAAAAGCCATCTTTTTGTCGGCCGTGTGCAGCACATACACATAAAAGAGGTTTCGGTTGGGATTAATTGAGTACTCTGCTTTGAAATTATTCTTTCGTGCGTTTTCAGTAAACTCAATCGCATTTTTTGGAACCGAGAATGCCCCAATCACCACGTAAACTAAGTTTTTATCGTCCGGTTGCCCGTTGGTGGCCGAGACCTTCAAATTGAGCATCGTTGTTAGGACAAAAAGGATTAAAGTCAGCTTTTTTTTCATGAATTCTTGATTTGATAGAGCGCAAATATCCTTCATAGCTATAGTTTAATTTAAGCGAATGTAATCAAAACCTTACATTTCAAACAGTTATATCAAAAAACATGCTTTTTTGCGGGGTGGATTATCACTAAATGAGTCAAAATTGGCTTATCAAAGACCCTTTTTAGCCCTGAATTTCTCGATCCTCAAAGCCACATTTTCCCGGATGTTTCCGTAGAAAAAATTCATATCAGCCCGATGCCAATTTCTATTTTTCACCAAAAAACTACCTTTGACACGAGGTCGATTGATCCACAATATCCCTTTATGGTTTTGGGCATCCACCAATTGGGGCACAAAAGTAAAGCTAAGCCCAACTCCTCCTTTATTTAAATTACTCGAAGCATAATTTTCGCTGCTGTTCCATAACAATGGATTGGTGGATAGTGCGCCCTTGTAATAGGTTTCGTAATTGTGAGGCAAATAGTTCTTCCCAAATGTATTCCAAGATGCCCAAACACCTATTTCATCTGGATTTTCTGTGGGCGTGATGGTGGAAAATGCAGTAGGCTTGATCGCGCGACCTATCAAATAAGCCGCCACTAGTTGATTTTTCAATTCCTTGCCATCAAAGTAGTCTCGCAGTAGCCGCTCGCCATGGTAGCTTCCTTGGCTATGCGAGGCAATAACAATTGGCCGTCCCTGATTATAGTTTTTTAAGTAGTACTCGAAGGCCGCCCGCACATCTTCATAGGCTAAATCCAGGGCCTCCTTGCCATCTGCTTTGTTGGGCGTGTAGAAAGCATAGAGATGTGCTTGCCGATAATAAGGCGCAAAAACTCGACAACTCCCGTTGAAAATGCTGGCTTGGTTAAGGATGGTACTGGTTTGTATTTTTTGGTTCAGGCTTTCGTCACTTATGTCAGCGTTCCAAATGAATTGATTGCTTGGCTTTTTTGTGAAGATAGTCGGGTAGATAAAGAAAACATCTGCAGACACAGTAGCTTGATTGTCTTTAAAACCAGACTTTTCAGGAATGCTATCGGCTGCATCTTGCTTTGTTGGCAAAGATGCCCAATGCTGGATTTTTGAATAGTCTGGCGCCCTTGGCACCGGGGACTGGTCAAAACGAATTCCTAACTCATAAATTTTTGAAGAGCAAGAAATTACTAAAAGCCCTAGCAGGGGGTAGTATATCTTAACCATAGACGCCTTTTTTGTGTCAAAATACCACTTATTAAGAAATATTCAGTTTAACTAAATATTTTAGCTAATTATATTTTTACTAATTTATTTAGTTTTTATATTTGATGTACTAATCGATAGCTATATGAAAATTATTAAATCAGGGCTGATAGGTGCCAGGGTAGTAAAAGCCAAAGAACCGAACATCCAACTTTTTCAAATCAGGATCATTTTCAACCAGCACCGCGATGCCTTGGTGGACCGTGTGCTTTCTGATCTATCGACTTATATCGACTTTAAATTTCACATGCAGCCCACACGCACCGACCTGATGGAGCTGGCACCCAAGATTGCCCAACTAAAAACACGCGATGTCGATTTAGACTTCTACCAGCCATTGCTAAAAGAAATCAAGCGCAAAGACGAAATCAAAATCAAAAACGATTACTTCTTTTTAGAAATCGATGAGAGCATTCGGTTAAACCTAAATCCACAATTGAATTTTGCGGCTTAATTTAAACCAAACGAAAACTGTATTTTTAATAAACGGTTATTTATGGGACTGGTTTACGCAGATATTGAATTGATCAATGGATATGATCTAGAAAGTGCCAAGCGACATATTATTGGCGCGGAGGAAGTAAAATAATTCATCCCCAACGGCAAGAGTTGATTGTAAATCTCGAACATCCTTACCATGCGCAATTGAGTTTGAAGTGATTCCAAACAAATTTTCAAATCGACTAATTTACAAATTCACCCCGCCCACCCCTCTCTATCCAAACTTCTATATTGAATTGCTTCTGCCAGGTGTTCGATTTTTATTTCGCTAGAACCAGCCAGATCAGCAATCGTACGAGAGACTTTTAGGATACGGTCGTAGGCACGAGCAGAAAGTCCAAGGCGTTCCATGGCGGTTTTCAGCAGGGTGCGGCCCGCATCATTGATCACACAAATTTCTTTTACCATGTTGCTAGGCATCATAGCATTGCAGTATACGTTACTTTGATTTTTAAATCGCTCACTTTGAATTTCCCGCGCCTTCACTACTCGTTCCCGTATCTCTTCACTGGTTTCATTTTTTCGATTCGTAGTCATTTGATCGAACGAAACCGGCACTACTTCTACATGTAAATCAATTCGATCCAACAAAGGCCCGCTCACTTTACTCAAATAGCGTTGCACTACACCTGGCCCACACACGCATTCCTTTTCGGGGTGGTTGTAGTAGCCACAAGGGCAAGGGTTCATACTGGCCACTAACATAAAGTTGGCAGGAAATTCTATTGATATTTTTGCTCTTGAAATGGTGACACGTCTTTCTTCCATTGGCTGCCGCATCACTTCCAACACCGTGCGTTTAAATTCTGGCAGTTCATCTAAAAACAAAACGCCATTATGAGACAAAGAAATTTCTCCCGGTTGGGGGTTACCCCCACCCCCGACCAATGCAACATCTGAAATAGTGTGATGAGGCGAACGAAAAGGGCGAGTGGTAATCAACGTTCCTTCTGCCCCTACTTTCCCAGCAACTGAATGTATCTTTGTTGTTTCGAGAGCTTCGTTCAATGTGAGTGGAGGCAAAATCGATGGCAGTCTTTTCGCCAACATGGTTTTGCCCGCACCGGGCGGCCCGATCATAATAGCATTATGCCCGCCAGCAGCAGCTATCTCTAATGCGCGTTTAATATTTTCCTGCCCCTGCACATCCTTAAAGTCGGCATCGTAGCTATTCACTTTGCCCATGAATACTTCTCGCGTATCGATAACGAGCGGCTCAATTTTCTTTTTACCAGCTACAAAGTCAATTGCTTCGCGCAATGTATCCACTCCAATGATATCCAAGTTATTAACGATAGCCGCCTCGCGGGCATTCTTCTTTGGCAGAATAAATCCTTTGAAATTCTCCTTGCGCGATTGAATAGCAATCGGCAACACACCTTTGATCGGGCGTAGTTCTCCATCGAGCGAAAGCTCACCCATGATCACATATTGCTCCAACAATTCTGTTTCAATTTGTGCTGAAGCAGAAAGAATACAGAGAGCAATGGGCAAATCATAAGATGATCCCTCTTTGCGTATATCGGCCGGAGCAAGATTGACTACTACTTTATTTCGTGGCATAAAATAGCCGAGGCTTTTCATAGAACTCTCGACCCGGTGTTCACTTTCTTTCACGGCAGTGTCGGGTAATCCACTCATGTGAAATTGTTTGCCCTGCGTCACGTTCACCTCTACGGTAATCGTTCGGGCATCCACCCCATGCACTGCGCTACCGAATGTTTTAGCAACCATTGCTTTTTTTCAAATTATAGATTAAAGATTGGCAATCTCCTTCAGGAAACAAAGGGAATTTGAATTAAGGCCACACTCTTCAGGCCACAGGCGGTCACCTTTCAACGAAATCAATAAACCCGAATTAATCTAGTCTCAGAAGGCTTGAAGCTTGACACCTGCGTCCCATAGCCAATAACCTATCGCCCTACGCAATCTGTTTCTCAATCAACAACATCAAGATGTGAATTATCTTAATGTGTACTTCTTGGATGCGATCGGCATAACCAAAATGGGGAACTCTTAATTCAATATCAGCGAGAGGAGCTAATTTACCTCCATCTTTTCCGGAAAGAATAATCACTTTCATGCCCTTCTCCTTGGCGGTTTCAGCCGCGCGAATAATGTTGGCAGAGTTGCCGCTGGTGCTAATTCCTAACAGCACATCGCCTTTGTTGCCCAATGCTTCCAGATAACGCGAAAAAACAAATTCGTATCCATAGTCATTGCTGACGCAAGAAATATGTGAAGGATCGGAAATACAAATGGCAGGAATGGCTTTTCTTGGTTCACGATATTTACCTGTTAGCTCTTCGGCAAAATGCATGGCATCGCAATGTGAACCTCCGTTGCCGCAAGAAATAATTTTTCCGCCCGCCTGCAGCGAGGCCGCAATAGCTTTAGCAGCTACTTCAATTTGTTGCAAGTTTTTTTGATTGCTAATGAATTGATTTAGAACCGTAGACGCCTCATTTAGTTCTTGCGCAATCAATAACTGAAAGTCCATGTTCAACTATTTTTTAGCGGCTTCAACTAAATCGTACACTTTTGCTTTCAGCACGTTGTTCTCGTGGCGCATAGCTTCTTTCTCCTTTTCAGCATTTTTTGAATCCCTCCAGGTCCAAACTACCTCAACCGCAAAAAGCGCCACCCCAAAAAAAGCGCCATATTTAAAGAGTGAAATTTTTCCAAATAGGCTGTACAACAAAGACAGGTCATTTTTATTGAATTCCATTATAAGCGTAAAAATCAACGCACTTAGGTGGTATAATCCAAATACACCTAGGAATATGAGTCTTCGTTTATCCATCATGAAAAAAATTAAGAATACAAACTTACCCTTTTTCAATACACCCAAAAGTTTAATTCGTAACAAAACCTTACTCCAAAGCTAAGAGTATAGGTGGGCTTAAGCAGTTTTCTGGATATCGACCAGCTTCCTATACAACCCATTTTGCGCACTCAGCTGATCGTGCGAGCCCCTTTCGGCAATACGTCCGTCTTGAATGACCACAATTTCGTCTGCATATTGGATAGTACTGAGTCGATGGGCTATCACAATCGAAGTGCGGTTTTTCATTAGATTAAACAAGGCGTCTTGCACCAGTCTTTCCGATTCAGAATCCAAAGCCGATGTGGCCTCATCTAAAATCAAAATAGGAGGATTCTTTAACACGGCCCGGGCAATACTTAAGCGTTGCCTTTGACCGCCAGAAAGTTTTGATCCTCGTTCTCCAATTTTGGTTTGGTAGCCATTATCGGTTTGCATAATAAAGTCATGCGCATTGGCGATTTTAGCAGCTTGTATTACCTTTTCTTCATTTATGTCGGGCATCCCAAACGCAATGTTGTTGAAAATGGTATCGTTGAATAAAATAGATTCTTGTGTTACCACGCCTAAGTGCTTTCGCAACGATTCAATTTGGTAATCCTTCAGCGATACTCCATCGATGCAAACATCACCCTCGGTAGGATCATAAAACCTTGGAACCAGATCAGCCAATGTAGACTTCCCGCCACCGGATGCCCCTACCAATGCCACGGTCTTCCCCTTGTTTACCTTTAGGTTAATATTTTTCAAAATATGGTCGGCATCATAAGCAAAAGAAACGTTTTTAAATTCAATTGAATCCTCAAATTTTTCAAGCCGAATGGCATCAATCTTATCGTGGATTGCTGGTTGATAATCTATGACAGAAAAAATTCGCTTTGCCGAAGCAGTCCCCTTTTGTAATGAAGTAATACCATTTGAAAAACTTTTAGCCGGCTGGATGATTTGGGCAAAAATTGCCAAGAAGCCGAGAAATGATTCAGGTGACAAAGAAGATTCATCGCTTAGCACCAATTGACCTCCAAAAAATATAATCCCTGCGATGATCGCCACCCCGAGTATTTCAGAAACAGGTGAGGCCAATTCATTTTTGTACGACATCGACTTATTTATCTTTCGATAGTAGGCGCTTTCATCCTCCATTCTACTCAAAATAAAGTTCCGAGCGTTAAATGCGTTGATCACGCGCATACCACTGAACGTCTCGTCTAAAATATTCACTATTCTTCCTAGTGATTCTTGGCTGGCCGTTGCTTGCCTTTTCAATCGCCTAATAATTTCCGCCAATGCGCCTCCGGTGATAGGCAGAACCAACAAGGTGAACAGCGTTAATTTGACGGAGATCGTAAACAGCAAAGCGAAATACACAATGATCACAACCGGTTCTTTCAGCACCGCTTTCAGGCTATTCATTACAGAACCTTCCACTTCTTGAACATCGTTTGTAAACCTGGAGATTAAATCGCCTTTACGTTCATTGTTAAAGTAGCCAATGTGTAATCTTGTTACGTTGCTAAAAATGGCCATCCTCATATTCTTGACAAGATCCACTCTTAATTTGGTGGCAATCACCCGCTCCAAATAGCGAAACAAATTTGCGAGAAGCACACAAATAACAATCAAAGCGCAAACGAATAACAACGCGTTCAACTTACCACTGTCCCGGATGATAGTGAGAAAAAAATGGTTGAAAATAGTCTCGATGTATTTAATCGATAACTCAAAATCGGGTATTTCAGGAATAACCGCCCCAGTGGTTCTGTCGAATAAAACCCGGAGCATCGGAATAACCAAAATAATGTTAAGTGCACCAAAAATAATTCCCAGTATTGAGTACAAAAAGAAGAACGCCAGCCTTCGGGGTAGCCGATTGGCGTACAAAAGAATCCTAAAAAAAATCTTCATCTAATAAAATTAAAACTCGTATGTCCGAGCGGGGATATTCCATCTCACACCCAATGACGTAAGCGAAGTATCGTTATTGTAAAAGGGTAAATCACTTTCACTTTTCCGAACTATCTGTTTGACTTCCACAAACAAATTATGCTTAACCATGTACGATGCCGTCAGGTCAAAGAATAAAATAGTATTCTTGTTGCCCTGTCCGATTGTATTGCCATAATCGCTTTGGCGAGTAATATAAGTCTTTAGAATATCCCCGCCCCAATTTTGATTTGACCCATCACGCCCCACCGTTGAGAAAAAACTTTTGCCAACAAGATTCAACCTGCGAATCGGCTGATATCTTACAATGGCCACCATTTCGGTAAAGTTAGCTCCCAGTGGGTGTGCCAGCGGCTGACTAAAGTTACTGTAATTGCTGCCTGTATTGTGCGTGTAAGTAAACGGCCTCGCAAAATTATATTCCAGTTGTAAGTCAAGGTTTGAAATGCCCGCCACATCAATATATTTTATTCCTAATTGCCCTGCATATTTATTGGCCCACCATCCTCCGCCTGATCGAAGTTCAGAAAGTAAAAATTCGTCTAACAACATCTGGCCGTAAATTGAAATCCGTTTTACCGCATTCCATTTAAAGTCAAGTCCTACAAGCGCGTTGTCGCTGCTGCCATTTTGCTGCTCAATAGGCCGTAAAAAAATGACAGGATTCAAATAACTTAGTTCGAAGGAATTTCCGTTTACCGAATCTCCGGGCGAGAATACGATCGATTCAAAAAAACCAAGATTAAATTTTTTGCCAATGTTGATGCTAGCGTGGTGAAGCGCCATAAAGCGATCGGGGTAGCGTTGCGCCCGTGTCGATCCGGCCCTGGCAAGTGATACCGGGTCATTTGCCGTCAGTCGATTCAATTGAAACAAATAATTGATCTTCCAGATTTTAGCATTGGCGCGAAGAAAGAGATTTGGTGGGGAATAATCAGAAAAGACTAAAGATCGATATCCGTTGCCGATGAAGGTGCGGTCATGGCCAAACTGAAAATTAATATGTTTTGAAAGATTAAAATCAATGTAGGCACGCGCCTGAAAAAAATCGATACCGTTGGATTTAAAATTCTTCCAAAATCCTTCGTGCGGGATTACTCCATAGGCCGAGACGCCTTCCTGCACATAAGAAGGCAAAATCATTTGGTTTTCCGTGAGGAAGGTATAAAATCCAATCTTGCGATCGATCATGCCTCTGATCTCCACACCTCGCGTATTGATTGTCGCTATTTCATTTGTTCGCGAATCGTTACCAAAGCCAACATACAAAACTGGATTTACATGTAAGTCAAAATCAGGCTGATCAACATATGCCAGATCGGACTTCTTCGTGAAAAGTTTTCTTAAAATTGGCCGCTTGCTGTTGCTAGACTCCGCCCGGCTCCACTCCCAGCTATCGTTTTGAAAAAATTCGTAATTAAATTTATCGGCTTGCGAAGTAAATACTTGATCTTTTTTGTTGAGCGAGTCGATATAAGCAATCAGCATATCGCGCTTCACGGGTTTTATGGTTGTAAACCACTCTGGTGCTATTCTTCCAGCCTTGATCTCATACCGCGTTAGCCAATGGTAATAGTCTTCGTTAAGCGTGGCGTTGGTGCTTTGCGCGAATGCAAAACTTGGCAACCAGAGTATCAAAATCGTTGAAAAGGCTTTTATCATTGTCAAAACCGCGTTTTGTCTTATAAATTCAGGGCAAATTACCTGTTTTAAACAAATTCTAAACCACCGCTTGCAAATCGGCCTCAGTTATCTATTTTTGCAGTCCATTTAGAAAAAAGCCCCGCGAAACCAGGGCAATACAATAAAACGACAGAAAAATGAGAAAAAGCATTCACCCCGAGTATAAAGAAGTAGTTTTTTGGGATACTTCCAGCGATGTAAAGTTTTTATCTCGCTCTACTTCAGTGCCAAAAGAAACCATTAAGTGGACAGACGGAAAGGATTATCCGGTTATTAAAGTCGAGGTTAGCTCAGCATCGCACCCTTTCTTCACAGGCAAGAAAATGTTTGTGGATACTGCCGGTCGTGTAGAGAAATTCCAAAAGAAATACGGAAAGAAAGAAGTCGCTCAATAATCAGCGACAAAATAGTATTGAAAGCCCCCATGAGGGGCTTTTTTATTTTTATTAATGTGATGGTTTGACAATACCTTCAGCCTAATTTAGCAACATGAACATAATCCTCTTTGACAATCCTTCGATCCGTCAAAACCTATTGCCGTTTACGTTCACACGGCCGGTAGCAACTATTCGCACTGGGATTTTGACCATTGCCGAAAAATGGGAAAAGCATTTGAACGTCCAGGCCTCTTTCTCTACAGAGGAATATCTGTCAAAGAAATTTTCAACCACGCTTACTTCCGATAATTTTTGGATCAACGGAGCACTTTGTCCGGATGCAGAATTGATCAATACAATCCATCAATTGAAAGTGGGCGATGCCATCGTACAAGATTCTATGATCTTGGTGGTGCGCACTCCCGATGATGAGGTGCCTGAGGTAATTTTGGGGAAAGTGATTGAATACAAAGCCTCCATCACATTGATCGATCAGGTTTGGAAAATTTTCCAATTCAATGGAGCGCAGATCAAAAGTGATTTTGCTTTAATCACAAAAGGAAGAAAATCAATCGGCATACAAGACAAATTTACGCGCGCTTACGCGGATGAGAATATTTTCGTGGAAGAAGGCGTAAAGATTCATTCTGCAATACTCAATGCCGAGAATGGCCCGATCTACTTGGGCAAAAATTCGGAAGTTCAAGAAGGGGTCATGATCCGTGGTCCGTTTGCGTTGGGTGAGGATTCTGTAGTGAACATGGGTGCCAAAATGCGTGGCGATGTATCGATCGGCCCTGCCTGCAAAGTAGGTGGAGAAGTAAGCACCTCTGTTTTTTTTGGTTACAGTAACAAAGCACACGATGGATTTTTGGGATGCTCTGTAATTGGCGAGTGGTGCAATTTTGGGGCAGATAGCAATACGTCTAACCTAAAAAATAATTACGAAAATGTAAAACTCTGGAATTATCCCAAAGCCGGTTTTATCGACACTGGCTTAGTGTTCTGCGGATTGATGATGGCCGACCATAGCAAGTGCGGCATCAATACGATGTTTAACACAGGTACGGTAACGGGCGTTAGCACGAATATTTTTGGCGATGGATTTCCACGAAATTTTATTCCATCTTTTGCCTGGGGCGGAGCTGCCGGTTTTAGCACTTACCAATTTGAAAAAGCGATGGACACAGCAGCGAAGGTAATGGAGCGGAGGTCTCTTAAACTGACGGCTGTCGACAAAGAGATTTATAAAACTATTTTTGAGATGTGCACGAAAGAGAGAGTGTGGGAAAAAATTAAATAATTTGAAAATTTGGGAATTTGAAAATTTACAGCCTATTGAAATTAGTGTTTACTGAGGCCGTGCATGCCAATCTATTGCTCACGCACTACTCGCCAGCAATTCAATTTTCAAATTTTCAAATTAACTAATCAATTTATGAACTTCTCATCAATACCCGGATTATTAGAAATAAAATCAACGTTGATTGAAGCCGTGCAGGCCAATCACATTGCTCATGCACAGCTATTCGCTGGCAAACCCGGGTCTCTCAATTTACCAATTGCACTTGCCTATGCCAATTTTCTTCATTGCCAAAACAAAGGAGCTACCGATGCGTGTGGCACTTGTCCTGCTTGCAGCAAAAGCTTAAAATACATTCACCCTGACACCAGTTTCGTTTTTCCCCTAGGCAACATCAAAGCCGACAAAGATGAAGATCGCTTTAAGGCTGACATACTCAAAACATGGCGCGCGTTTTTATTGGAACAACCGTATGGTGATCTAACCGATTGGATTGGCTACTATGGAGGAGAAGACAAGCAAGCACTCATATCGCGAGAGGAAAGTAGAGAGATCATAAAAACACTTTCGCTCAAGCCTTTTGAAAGTCCGTTTAAAGTGATGATCATCTGGCAACCTGAGCTGATGCATCCGTCAGCCGCCAACGGGATTTTGAAGATATTGGAAGAACCGCCCGCAAATACTTTTTTTATTCTGGTCACAAATGCTTTAGAAAGGTTGTTGCCCACCATTCTTTCGCGCACGCAGATTGTACAAATTCCACTTTTGGCTGATGAGGAAATTGAAACTTACCTAACAGCGAAAGGAGTGGATGGAAAACGTAAATTAGAAATCATTTCATTAGCCGATGGCAATTTAAACTTAGCCGGCAAGCTGATTGACTCGGAAGAAGATCATTACCAAGAACGTTTTTCGGATTGGATGCGCACTAGTTTCAAAAAAGATTACGGCAAGATGGTGGGCTTGGCCGAACAATTTCACGAATTGGATAAACTCGATCAGCGCAATTTTTTTCATTATAGTTTAAGTATGATCCGCGAAACGGCACTTCAGTTTTCGGGGGCCTCAGCCATCAGTCGGGTGAAGGGAAGTGAAGTGAAGTTTGTTCAAGATTTTAGCAAGGTGATGAATGTGATAAAAGCCGAAAAGATAAACAGCTTAATTTCTGATGCATCCTATCACTTGGAAAGAAACGGCAGTGCTAAAATGATTTTCTTGGATTTGTCGTTGCAAGTTTCGAAGCAATTGAATCCATAGGAAGACGTCCGCTCTTTTCTTATTTTTGCAACCAAATTTTAATCTTCAACTTTTTTATGAATAAACTCGCAATCATCCTCTTATTCGGATTGACACTCGTTACCAGCTGCGCTCAAAAATCAGATTATGTGATCACCATCAAAACCAACCAAGGTGAAATGGTGGCTATTTTGTATGACGAAACTCCCAAGCACAAAGCAAATTTTATTAAGTTGGCCAAAGACCATTACTTCGATAGCCTATTATTTCATCGGGTGATTGCTGGTTTTATGATTCAAGGCGGAGATCCCAATTCTAAAAAGGTGAGATCAGGCGAACCGATGGGCAATGGCGGCCCAGGCTATACTGTAGAGGCGGAATTCAACCCAACGTTTTTTCATGAAAAGGGTGCTCTTTCTGCTGCCCGATTGGGTGATCAACAAAATCCGACAAAAGCCTCCAGCGGAAGTCAGTTTTATATTGTGCAGGGGACGGTCATTCCCGAATCCAACGTGAATGATTTAAAAATAGATCAGATGAAATTAAACATGGGCTTTCAGCAGATGATGCAAAACCCAGCCAACAAACCGTTAGTCGACTCGTTAAATCAAATCTACATGGCTGGTGATATGCAAGCGTACCAGCGAAAAATATATGGCTTAGCGCCCCGCATTGAAAAGGAAATCGGCATCAAGGTAACCAAAGATGTGTCGCCCGAGAAGATAAAAGCCTACACCACCGTGGGAGGATCGCCTCATTTAGATGGTGACTATACCGTGTTCGGCAAAGTAATCAAAGGACTGGAAGTGATCGACAAAATTGCTGCAGTGCAGAAAGATGGTGAAAGACCTGTTGAAGATATTCGGACGTTTGTTACGGTGGAGGAGATGAGCAAGAAGAAGATTACAAAATTGTATGGGTATGTATATCCAGAAAAGAAGTAGATTTGTTTGGTGAAATCAAAAGTTAAATATTGGGTTGAAACTGTTAATTATGATCTTGAGACTGTTAAGGCCATGCTTAAAACCAAAAGGTGGCTCTACGTTGCTTTCATGTGTCATCAGGTAGTTGAAAAAATATTGAAGGCATATTACGCAGATCAAAAAAATGCGTTGCCTCCCTTCATTCATAATTTATTCAAACTTGCAAGCGTATCAAATCTACATCTACTTCTATTTAAAGATCAGCTTGATTTTTTAGATGAACTTGAGCCTTTAAATATTCAAGCAACGTATCCTTCGTATAAAAAGATTTGCTAAAAAAAACTTACTCCAAAAGTGTGCAAAGAAATACCTGGTAAAACAGAAGAGCTAAAACTATGGATCGAAAAAAAGTTAAAGAAATAGCGAAAAGCTTTGGCTTGGCTGTAAAGAAAATTATTCCTAACACCGAAATAATACTATTTGGCTCATACGCTAAGAACAAAGCAAACCGGGACAGCGATATAGATATTGCTGTGGTTGTTGACAATGTATCCCTAAAATTTCTTGATCCACACCAACTGCTTTATAAACTAAGAAGGAAATTTGATGCTGGAATTGAACCCCTGTTAATTTCTACAAAGAGAGACCCTGCCGGATTTATGGACGAGATTCGGAAAACTGGAATCATTGTCGCTTGAAAATTTTAGCCACAGGATCGAATGGCCTTCTTGGTCAAAAATTGGTTGAATTAATTTCAACAAAAGACGACTACCTTATTGCTACGGCCAAATCAAAATTAGTTATCGATCTACCGACCAACGGAGAATTTCATTTGCTTGATATTACCAATCTTGCTGAAGTCCAAAAGGTAATTGCTCAAACAAAGCCAGATGTGATCATCAACGCAGCCGCCATGACACAAGTAGACCAGTGCGAAACCGAAAAAGAAAAGTGCTGGCTTAATAATGTAACAGCTGTGGAAAACCTGGTGAAGGTTTGTGAGCAAACTACTACACGACTCATTCATGTTTCCACCGATTTTATTTTTGATGGAACGCGGGGCCCGCTGGACGAAACGGAAAAACCAAATCCACTCAGCTTCTATGGAGAAAGTAAATTGGCAGCTGAAGTGGCGATCCAAAAAAGCAACATCAATTGGGCCATCTTACGGACGGTATTGGTGTATGGCGTTACCCAAGACATGAGCCGCTCGAACATTGTATTGTGGGTAAAGAAAAGTTTAGAAGAAGGTAAGACTATCAATGTAGTAAACGATCAATGGCGCACACCAACGTTAGCAGAGGATTTAGCGTTGGGCTGCTATTTGGCCGCCACTAAAAAAGCAAAAGGTATTTTTAATATCTCAGGCGAAGAGATGATGACTCCTTACGACATCGCTATTGCAACTGCCGAATTTTTTGGATTAGATAAATCTCTCATCCATCAAACCGACTCCGCCAAATTTAAGCAGCCCGCTGCCCGCCCTCCCAAGACTGGTTTTATTATCGACAAAGCAAAAATAGAATTGGGATATAAGCCAAAGAGTTTTGTAGAGGGGCTTGGGATAGTAAGGTCATTGATGAAGAAGAATTAGTATTTATTCGTAGCAGAGGCTTGCCCCAAACCCTGCGTTATTAAAAGATGCTGACAGAGTGCCCGAAACGGGAGACCCGGCTGAGAAATAAATTGATCTGACCAGCTGGGAAATTTTATTCATTTTGTTTTGATCTACTTTTGTTTCTTTAGCGGTAACAATTCCATCCGGTAACAATATTATTATTGACGGATTTTTTCTGAATTATTAACCGTGGCCTTTCTTACGTAATCGTGTAGTTATATATTCTTATGTTTAGTGGTTTTCATTTGTACAATATCCACTAAAAAAGCAAAGGCCATTGAAAAATAGATATATCCTTTTGGTATCTCAAAATGTAATCCTTCGGCTAGTAAAGAAACACCGATCATCATCAAAAAGCACAATGCAAGTATTTTAAACGATGGATGTTTTCGGATGAATTCGCCTATTGATTTGGAAGCAATAAGCATAATTACAACAGTTACTACCACTGCAACGTACATCACCCATAGTTCTTCAACCATTCCCACAGCGGTAATTATAGAGTCAATAGAAAATACTAAATCTAGAATTATAACTTCTGTTAATAATTTACCAAAATTCTTTGCTTTGGTAACGCTGGTATTTTCGCTGTTAGATAATTCTGTTTTACGATAAATTTCTCTGGTACTTTTATAAATCAAAAAAAGCCCACCAAATATTAAGATTAATCCTTTTCCTGAAAAAGAAGTTTCAAACAGGGTGAATAAAGTTTGGTCTAGTTTCAAAATCCATGAAATGACTGCTAATAAACAAAGTCTCATAACCATTGCTAAGCCGATGCCCCAATAACGAAGCTTGTTCCTTTCCTCTTCTGGCAACTTGTCAGCTAAAATCGAAATGAAAATGATATTGTCTATACCTAGAATTACTTCTAAGGCTATCAGGGAAAGTAAAGGAATTATTGAGTCAACCATATTAGTGTTTCTTGAATTATTTTTGTTGCGTTGCCCGGACATCGTTGGTTGGGCGACCAACGATAACAGGATAATATCTTAATCCGATTCTTCTCAACCTTTATACTGACGAATTCTGAGATCTTTAAATTCTACACGCATAGGCTCTCCCGAGTGAAGCTGTAACGCAATAATGCCTTTGGGTAAAAAATATTTTTGTTCATAATCTTCGACCTTGCACATTAGTATACCATTGAGTGTAACCGTTACCTTTCGCCCCTCGGCAATAATCCAATCGTCTTTCCAGTCGCCCCTCTTGTATGCATCCAGTAGCTTGAATGGACTGGCGAAATTACTGACAGACCTGTTTCCCACGGAATCAATAAGCACACTGTCCCCACGCTGTGCGAACGTACCAAGCGGCTTGCGGCCAAAAAGATAAAGATGACCTACGGAATAGCCACTCACATCGAAGTCTGCCTGATACCCTAACGCATCCCAGCTCGGAACCTTTTGACTGCAAATCTGAATGCCAGAGTTAGCTTCGTTACCAGAAATCGGAAAGCGACAACGCATCTCAAAATCTGCAGGTTCGCCACCTTTCCAATACAAGAAGATTGTCTGTTTACTGGTTTTCTTTGTTTCACCAATAATTGCCCCGTCTTTTACCTTCCAAAATCTGGTCGCTCCATCCCAGCCGGACAGATCCTTACCATCGAACATTGAGGTAAATCCTTCTTCCAAATGCTGCGAATAAACACCCATGTTTACCAACCAGCAGAGAATCATTATTAAGCTGATTGATTTGTAGGTGATTCTATCGAACCCAGTTGCTTCTATTTTTGATGTTGCCATGAGTTGTAAATATCTCTATTTTGGGTTAAAGCTATTTAATTAAGGGCATCTCTAAAAACCTTTGTTATCTTCACCTCAACCCTTTCCCTTCTCCCCCGATAGCTATCGGGAAGAAGGATGAGCGGAGTTTTTATAGATGCCCTTACCGTAAACTGTTTGTTAAATCTTTATCCACTTATTTCTCTCAAAAATAATATAGCGCTAAAAAGTAAAAATATTATCTATTTTTTCAGTGTCGTTTTTATAAAATTGTTGAGGATTGGCTGGCTGCGGAAAACGTGGCTCGTCTTTCAATGTCGGCTGTGCGTTGCGTTTTTTATTATTTTTAAAGCGTTGGAAAAAATATTTTGAAATTTTTTTTGGGTGGCAAAGGCGGAAGCTCTTTTGTAATTTTTGGTCTGTGCGTTGGCTTGTGCGAAA